>Ga0310826_100267_pt1 | contig 68847 bp, 68 predicted proteins | sample WT_ome_FD_201306 | JGI IMG/M metagenome (GOLD analysis project Ga0310826, IMG submission 201306) | Sorghum-adapted microbial communities enriched on wild type (WT) sorghum from Joint BioEnergy Institute, Emeryville, California, United... ... | reverse complement strand
ATCAATAACAGCTATTCCTAGTTCTGGAGTATGGTCATCAACATATCCATATCCTTTTTGGTTTCCTTTGAATAAGCGATACCAAGCGGCACCAACAGGTTGATTGTCCTTGTTCAAAGCGATGAAAGCTCTATCCCCTTTTCTTCCCCAGCCTTCATGATATTTTTTAATATGCGGTGAATTGAGCAATTCTTCTTTCGGTGGCTTATTATGCGGAATATAAATGGATTCATACATCATATCTAATAAGAATTCAAAATCATTTTCTTCTAAACTTCTTATATGGAACAAAATTACTCACCTCCCTATTTTACGGCAGCCGCTGCAGAACATCTCTGCCTCTGGGGCATAATCCCCACCAGCTAACCAGTTCGTCCCCCTACTTGTCGAAATGAACCCGTATAATCTACAAACATAACTTAAAATGAAACTTGCTCCCCCGTATGATTCACCGATGAGTGCCTGCCTTGCTCATAGCGGTGTTCCTTCACATTTAACGGTTGGCAACAACCAACTATGCTGATTTAAGAGCGGGGGATGTTCATACTCATTGTAATGGTTCGATGTTTGAATCCTAATTTTTCGTATAGTTTCATCGCTTGATTTCCTGCATATACACTTAAGCGAACCTCTGAATACCCCTCTCGTTTAAGATGTTCGATGCCAGCCTCTAACAACCGTTTGGAAATGCCATTTCCCCTGAATTCCTCTAACACAAACAATTCATAAATAAACCCATATATCGTTTCCGCCAGTTGGTCTTTCTTTGTTCCGATCAGAATCCAACCCATGAGATGATCGCCTTCCGTTGCGATTAAATAATCACTCCCTTTCTGCAATAATGCTTCAATCAGTTGTTTGGCTTTTTCATCCGACAGTTTTACTTCGCCTAATGTACCTTCAAATAATGCTTGCGGTGAAAGTGATAAAATCTTTTTATATTCCGCATCATTCGGTTTTCTAATTTCCATACATTGAGCCCTCCTCGAAAGCAACACCTAAAACCATAGGTATCCCCTTTCAAGTAACATCATCAATTTTATTTGCTGGTAGATAAATGGTTTTCATGAAAAGAGAATGTCCTCCCCAACCTTCTCTTATTCTCCCATAACCCAAATGAAATAATAATAAAAACTCCAAAGACCACCTAACAAACTCAGGCTGCTTAACAAGACAGCAAGCGATAAAAATAGATGAGTATTCGAGCCCCTTCGATAACGAAACAGAACGGACAGGACGATACCAGCAACAAACAAAAGAACCAAAGGGAAATCCAGTATCTACAAGATCTACAAGATAACCTATGATAAAGAAAAAATGATTTTCTTCATCTCTTGATAATTTTAACAAAAGAGAAAAATTTTTAAAGTTCTTTTTTGAGCATACAGATATGATGAAAAAGAATGTTACAACTCGTTTTGTAGACAGGGAATTCCCATCATCATAACCATTAAAAAAGAAACAAACTGGCTACTCCACTTGAAGAAGCAATCGCCCCCATCATATGGCGGCCTCTTTCCCTTGCTTTGTCCTACCTACCATTTCCTTTTTGGCAAATCAAACATATAGACAATGTAAAATTTTTCATCCTTAATGTAATATATATATTGAATTATGTAATATATATTGTTTAAAATGTAATATATAAATTACATTCGGGGAGGGATCGTTGGAATTGTGAGAAACAATCTTAAAGTTGCCCGTATCCAAGCAAACCTGACCCAACAACAACTGGCAGAAAAAGTCGGGGTAACTCGACAAACGATCAGTTTAATCGAAAAAGGAAAATACAATCCTACTTTAAAATTGTGCCTCGAAATTTGTTATGCGCTTAATAAAACGTTAGATGAAATTTTTTGGGTAGAAAAGGGAGAGTGGTGAAATTGCAAAAAATAAAAGACGAACGATTACTATTAAAAAATCTGCAAAATTTACGAATCGCCTACATGTTACAGACGATTGGCATCATCGGAATCTTGGGCTATGACTTCATCACAAAAGGACTAGATGGAATGAGGAAAAATCCGTTATGGTTTGTGTTTATCCTGACAACCGTTGTATCGGCTTTTTTATCAATGAACATTAGTGTAGAATATGAAAGTCGGAAAAGGTCATCTAAACAAAGCTTCCTAATATCACTTGTTGTATTAACATTGATTTCAACTATAATAGGAATCCTTACATCATTCACTGAAGGATTTACTGCAATGAATGGTGTTTTCATTGCCGGAATCGTTTTTCTATGCGGAGTCGTTCCGATTTCTTATGTATATTATTTGAGAAAGAAAATAGATAATCAGGCAGACTGACGGAGCAACCAATTAGGAAAGCTTGTAAAAAACTTCAGTGACATATAGAGGATTCGTTATTTTCGGGAATACAGTGATGAACTGGATTATTGGGATCGCAAACCGTTTTCTCAACCAAAAAATAGTAACCAGTAAGTTCTGTCGAAAAAAGAACAAGCAATGTGCTGATATTGATCAACACATTGCTTGTTCGCGCACTCCATCTTAGACATGCTGCTTCATCCCCTGTTCACTCCAACTAAAATATCCAAATCCACGGTGATCTTCGCAAAATCCCGATGAAGAAACGCATCAATGTGTGCTTGATCCGCAGACCAAGCAAGCGGCGTCATTTGGACTAAATGTTCAAGTTCGGCATTATTAAGTTCTTTTGTATAACATAAATGGAATACATCCAGTAAATGGAGCTGTTTTTGAAAAAGCGACACGATTTCATCATTCTTATAGACCTTTTTCTCCTTGTCATCAAAGAGTGCTTCTCGTAGCTCTCTTAGATAATTCGGGCGAGGAATCACTTTAATCACGAGTCCATCTTTAACTAAAATCCTCTTGAATTCCTTATAATTGGAAGGAGATAAAATATTAAGAATCACATGAAACGATTGATCCGCCAGCGGCGATTTTGCCAAGTCACCGACTAGCCAAATTTGGTCTTCGTATCTTTTAGCAGCCATAGCGATGCCTTCTTTTGAAATATCGAGGCCAACGCCAGTCATTGACGGAATCATACATTCGTCCAAAATCCTTTGTAAGTGAGAACCTTCTCCGCATCCTAAATCTATAACCATAAAAGGGTTAAGCGAAACATCCATATACTCCTTTATTACTTTCGCAATCGTTTCATGCATGGAAGTGTATACGTTGCTTTCCATAATGATTTTGTGTCTTGCTTCAAACAATTCCTTCTTGTAATGGCTATGAGCGGGACGAGTCATCAAGTTGACATATCCTTGTTTTGAGAAATCAAACGTATGGTTTTTAGCGCATACGAGGCTTTTCAGCTCCTCAACCCTCATCGCGCTTTTACAGAGTGGACATTGAAATGCCGCTACAAATTGACTAACCCGTTCTGCACTTTTGGTTTTTTTGGTCATGTGCTTTCTTCCTTTCGATATAAAAAATCACAGCGGAGGAGGAAACGTTCGTGACAGTCTTTTGGCTGAACCAGTTGCGCCATTTGCTGTTATGATTTCTGAAAAACATATCAACCCCTTTCTCCTTTATAACGAGAATTCTCTCTGATAAAAGGCTCCTCGACATGTTCAGAAATTAGGAGCTTGTATTTCTGCGGACAGCGGTATGCGTTGCCATGTATTTCCCGACTTCGATATTCTCTCATTTCTTGAATCGGAAAATCAGCTATATAAATTCCTTCTCGCTCTCCCGCTTCAATAATCAGTGTATCTCTTGAACCCTTTTCTGAAGGTCTGTATGCCATCCCATCAAATGCTGTAGAATGTCCATTGCAGTTGGGATGACCAATCGGATAATTGACCGTGGCAATACCGACCATATTTTCATAAGCCCGCGCTCGCAGCTGTGAGATTCGGTTGATCTCCATCGGGCAGGCGTTTGGCACCAAAATAATCTCAGCGCCTTTCAGCATCAAAATCCTGGCGCTTTCCGGAAACTCTCTATCATAACAAATCATCGCCCCGACTTTTACATTGCCTTGCAAGGTGTTTAAATCTGCCACGAAAAAGTCATCCCCAGGCGTCAAATTACATTCAACATCAAAATCACAAGTATGTACTTTTGCGTATGTAAAGATCTTGTTGCCAAAGCGGTCAAAGAGGCAGAGCGTGTTCCTTGGCAATGGATCGTATTTTTCAAGAAAAGTGATTCCGATAGCCATATTCAGCTCCTTAGCCAACTTCCCAAATGAACTGACGAATTCGCTATCTGCAGATAGAGCACGATCCTTTAATTCATCGACATTCTCGGGAATGTCATAGCCAATGCTCCACATTTCAGGAAATAATGCAATATCAGCCCCCATATCCTTTGCTTTTCTACAATATTCCAATCCTTTATTCAGGTTGTCATATAAGTTAGTTTCAGGCAAAAGCTGCAATAAAGCTACTTTCAGATTATTCATGACCAATCCCCCCCTTTATATCGATGTCACAACGCCGTACCTACAAACGAGTTAATTACTGATTTCTTATTCTTCATCCAACGTTAATACAAATCCTCCCCTTGCCATAACAAAGGCAGACCTATCCTTCCATGCACGTTCGTATATTCTTTTAGACTTTTCCCACCCATTAGCAACAAATGCGGAAGGGGGCAAACCGTTCAGGTTCGCCCCGAGAAAGAAGCTGACCTAGATCGAAAGATGACGCTACGATACTCACGATCCCATGAGATCCCCTAATGATGATGAGGGCGTTGATGAAGTTGTTGTGACACTTGGGATTCTGTTCCTGGCTCGACGATCACGAATTGCCCCATCATCCCGCTGTCTTCATGATATAACAGATGGCAATGATACATGTAAGGCGTTGTCGGGTCTGGATAGCTTCCAAAATCAACAGCCAATCTGACTTTCGTCCCGCTCGGTATGAAAACGGTATCCTTCCTTCCCCGTTCGTATTTCGGCGGCAATTCACCATTCTTATCAAGGATAGTGAATGTCGCATCGTGAATATGAAAGTTATGATCCCAGCCTTTATTTGTTATTTCCCAAATTTCGCGCGATCTGGCAGGAACAACCTCATCAATCCGGTTCATATCCATTTTCTTTCCGTTGATCGCCGATTCGGTAGTCAGTACAAACGTTCGGACCTTCGCATCCGCTGGAACTTCGATCGGCGGTTCGCTGGTGAGTGTTTGAGGCAATGGTGTTGCTGCGGTCAGACGCTGATCGGCGATCAATTTGACGAGATCAAACTCTCCATTTTCAATCCCGTCTTTGCCGGCAAAACTGTGCAAGATCGTTTCTTCTCCTTCCTTAAATTCGATCACAATCTCTGCACGTTCACCCGGACTTAACAAAATGCGCTTCATCTTGATCGGTTCCGGCAGCAATCCCGCATCATTTCCGACTAGATAAAATGAACGGTTATCGGAAAAACCGACATGATAAGCTCTCGCATTCGAGCCGTTGAGCAACCGGAATCGGACTTGGCTTGAAGTGATGCGTAAATACGGATCATAAGTTCCATTGACCAAAATCTGATTCCCTAACATTCCAAACGGGGTAAGATCCATGCTTTCATTGAAGGAACCGTCCCCGTTGAACATTTTATCCTGAATAATGATCGGAATGTCGTCAACGCCATAATTTGAAGGTAATTTTTTTGAATCTTGATCCTCGATTAAAAACAAGCCTGCAAGTCCTCGATACACATGAAGTGCCGTTTTGCCGTGCAAATGCGGATGATACCACGTAGTTGCTGCGGGTTGCTCAATCGTCCAGCTAGGATTCCAAGTCGATCCGGCTTCAATCATTTGGTGCGGTCCACCATCCATCGCAGCCGGCAAACGCATCCCGTGCCAATGCAAGGTTGAAGTTTCTGGAAGGTGATTGACAACATCAAACGCCACTTTGTCACCGCGTGACACACGTATCGTCGGCCCTAAGTAAGAGCCGTTGATCCCCCAAGTTGGTGTTTTCTTACCTTCAAAAAATTCGGTGGTTCCAGTTTGCATCGTTAACGTGAATTGTTTCGTGCCATCAGAGCCCACTGTCGGTTCAAGAAGTGGCGGGATGTTCAATTCATTCTGAAACGTCAGCTTCCCGACATTCGTCGTTGTATCCCCATCACATCCTGTCAAACATAAAGCGATCAATCCAAATAAAAGAGTAGCAAATATGCGTCTTCGTTTCATCATTCAGCTCCCTCTTTTTCTCGAAAAATAGCTAGTTCCTCCTCATTGTTCGTTGAACGGCAGCAGCAATCCATCCAGTTATGACTCCCCAAACAGCATTGGTCACGATGACACTGACGATGGCAAAAGGATTGGTAATCGGACCTTGCAGCTCGCCTTCCAGAATCGGGGATGCGATCGCACTGATTATGATCGCCAATCCCCCATAGACGATTCCTGCATACAGAAGTGTTTTCAACGGATTTTCAACGCGAAACAGCACAGCAGCACCAATCCAGATGACAGAGATGAGTATGGTGACTGAAATACTCGCCATCGGTTGGCCGATTCTCTCAAGCAATCCCAACATATTCATCAGCGGTCGGATCAACGCTAATGCACCAAGACCAATTGCTAGCGACAAATGGCCGTTACCTTTCATCTCTTCCCAACTCCTTGTTCATTTTTTATCGGTCTCATTGTAACAATGGAATGTTGTGAACTTATGACGATGCTGTACGGGTTGTATGAAAGTTTCCCCATGCCTTGAACGGAGTGGGACGGTGTAATCACGGTAAAAGAAAAGAAGAGCGTGAAACGTTGGGGGACATGGTCTCTTGGATTCATCGGCAAAACCCGGAGCTCGAAAAGAAGAACCAAGAGCATCGCAACAACCTCGAAGATGGGGCTGAAATCAAGTCGGGTGGATAGCAGCCTACTGGCGTTTCATGATCAAACGTATTGCTCAGAAGAACCATACAACGTCAGATGTTGCCCATGCCAGATATATTTCTAAATGAAAAAAAGGGCTCTTTTACAGGCCCTTTTTCACCAAAACTCTGCACAGTGACATCACAAAACTTCATCCAAAAAATCGATCATGATATTCGTAAATTCAACCGGCTTGTCATAATGAATATCATGTCCAGGGGTATCCACTTTTACCAACTTTCCATTCTGCAGCAACTCGACGACACGTTGGGCGTCCTCATCTGTAAGAGCCGCAAGCAACAGGTCGCCGTCATAATTGGTCTGTGCCTTCACAAATACAGTGGGACATTCAATCTTCGCAAGCACTTCGGCTTGATCATAATCCTCAAACCAGCTGTTATCATAGAAGGTCTCTCCAAACCTTCTGTCGTATGGATAGGTTGCGGACTCGAAGATTCGATTGATGTTGGGCGGCAGATAAAACAAGTGTACAGGTTCATTCGGATGCTTCTTATGGTAAGCGACCGCATCCTTCGCAAACCGATTCCATAAAAAGTCTCCGAATACCTTCTTCCAGTAGCTGTGTTTCAAGGAATACTCAAAATAGTCGCCTATTTCATCCTGTTTTTTGAAATCTTCGTACTGCTGAAAGCCGTACACCCAGGCGAACGTTTTCTCTCTTCTGCCCGGCTCCGTTGCGAAAAACGGTGAGTCTTCGATAACGAGTCCGAGCACAAGTTCAGGGTAATGCGCAGCGATCCAGGCCGCTACCATGCCGCCCGACGAATGGCCGGAAAGGATCACCTTGTCACCGATCACCGTCTTGATAAATTCGGCAAAATCAGCCGCCATGGCCTTAGCCGAATACTTTTCAGGATTCCAGTCGGACTCCCCATGTCCATGGCAATCGACAGCGAACACATGATACCGCTCAGACAACGCCGGCAGTGATTTTGCGTAATCCTCCCATGTCATGCCTTGTCCGTGGATCAGCAGCAGCGGCGGATTGCCGTTGTCCGGACCTTCCCCATAATTAAGCACTGTACCGTCGTTCAGCGTCACTTGTTTTTCCGTAAAGCCCGCTTTACGCATCGCCTTCAGCGGCTTGTCCATATACGTCACATTCGTGTAAAAATATGAACCGATCACGAACAGCAAAATAGCGAATACCGCACCGATGAAAAAACGCCTCTTCTTCTTTTTCATCAACCTTCTCCTTTCATTGGGCTGCCGGCATGATCACTCGTGGCCACGCGCGCTCTTTCACAATACGACCGATCAGACCTTTGGTCTAGTAGTGTTCCCGGTTCGAACGATATGCGACAATCGCACGTAGAGCTTTATTCACGAACAATCAACAAAGGCTCAACCGACAATGAATAAGTGAATCGTGTAAACTTGAGTTTCATGCACGAGTACTAACGACGCCTACTTATAATAAATGCGTTGATGGACTGTCGTCAACTACACCGCAATCAGGCAAGCGCGTGATTTAGTTGACGAAACGGCAGGCTTCATTTTAACATCGTTTCAAAAGAAGTCTCCCACTTCGAAACAAAGTGAAAGTGGGAGATGAATATCGGTTAGCACCAGCCAAAACATATAAGCAAATAAACGACAATCACGTTCCTTGTAAACGGGATAGATGGGGTTACATGGAAAACAGCGAATGCAAAAACTAAGCAAACCCTTCCATGCATACATCAAGGTGCGAAAGAACTCTTCGAGTTAGGGCGACTCGAAGTGACGCCTAAGGAGACGACAGGTCGCTTTCGCCGTGGACCTGAGAAATTTCCGCTTCAAGCACAACGAAGTGGGAGTCGTTCAGCTCGATGGGTTAGCACCGATAGCACATACAGCTGAAACCGGCTTCGTTTGTTTCTCTTCAAGTCGAATGGATGAGAACCCTGCCTCTTTAAGATACTGAACTAACTTTTCCCCTTCCTGGCGTGCTGTTTCGTTCGTTGCCCCCTTGGAACGAGGCTGGAGTGTAATGGCAATCAGCCCGTTTGGCTTCAGCAAATGCCGCAATTCTTTTAATCGTTCAATCGGTTGTTCCCAAAATAGAATCGAATTGATCGAAAAGATTTTATCAAACGCTTCGTTAAACACGGGAAGATGCTCAATAGTCGCAAGTTGTAGCTTGACTTTTCCTTCCCGTATAGCGGCTTCATTCCTTTTTTGCGCCTGTGAAAACATGACTTCGGACGGATCAATTCCTACGAATATCCCTTCCTTAATAATGTTGCTTATCTTCTCAGCGGCAATTCCGGGACCAAATCCGATCTCTAGTACCTTATCATTACTTCGTATATCCAATAATGCCACCGTCCATTCGTTGATTTCTTTATTAGCAGCTGCCATAATCCTTCCACCGATGTTTCCCAAAAAACCATATGGGCGACCAAATAAATTCATCAACAATCGACTCATGAAAAACCTCCTTGAAAATGGATTTCAAATTGTTTTTGATAAAAAGTAGGCATAAGTTGACGAGCATCATTTCCTCACCGTTTGAGTATTCCTTTCCTCAAGCCCTCATAAAACCATCCAAGGATCCCGGGAATGATTGGTTTTGAATTTGTCAATATGATATACGGTTTTTCCGATGTTATCGGTTTCGAATGTGAATGAAATGTAAACAGGCATTAGGAATCGTCCTAATGCCTGTGGTTGCCCATATGTGCTTCATGACATGCCCAGTTTTCGTTTTTCCGCCAAAAGCCGCTGAAATTCCTGTTCAAGCTCTTCGTTTGGCTCAATGCTCAAGCGGCTCAGCACCTCCGCTATTTTCGTCTCGAGTAAAAGCCGCTCGTCTTCTGTCGTATTGCGCGTATCGCGATGTTTTTGCTGCTCATATTGTTTATATGTTCCGTCAAACAGTTGAATTTCTTTATGGCGAATCACCAATATACGTGTAGCGACATTCTCAATGAGCCGACGGTCGTGGGATACGAAAATGACGGTTCCTTCGTATTCTTGCAATAGCGATTCCAATGCGCTCATCGCTTCAATATCGAGGAAGTTTGTCGGTTCATCTAAAATGAGCGTATTGATATCACTGACGAATAATTTAGCAAGCGCGACTTTTACCCGCTCACCGCCGCTTAAAACTCCTACGGGTTTATAAACATCATCTCGGAAGAAATGCAGCCTCGCCAAGACGGTACGAATAAGCGTTTCATCTTGTTTCGATGTGGAGCGTACATTCTCCAAAATCGACTGATGAACATCTAAAATATTTAAGTTTTGGCTAAAATACCCCATTTTCACCGCTGGGGAAACTATAATTCCTTCTTCTTGGTCAACGATCTTTTTCACTAAAGTAGTTTTGCCGCTCCCATTCGGGCCGATAATCGCGAGCTTCTCGCCCCCACGTACATGAAAGCTCGCTTTATTCCATAGAACACGTTGGCCGATCACGCCTGCGACCTCTTGCGCTCGAATAATGATTCGATCTTTAAACGTATCCTCGTTAGGCAAGTTCATTTTGATGGGAGCCAGTTCCTTTATTTTTTCCACTTTTTCTAGTTTCTCTAATCTTGTTTCGATGGCTTTGGCTGCTTTTTGCAACTTTTTTTGCTTTTTCGCAAAATACGGCTTCGCCCCGGTGATTTTCGCTTCCGATGGGCTCACCTTCTTTCCGGAAACTTTTGTGGCTCTTTCCGCTTTTCGCTTTTTTAGTTCCAATGCTCTCTCTAGCGCTTGTTTCTTTTTTTCATAATTTTCATAAGCTAACTGTTGCTGTCGGCGTTCCTGTTCTTTTTGTTCCACATAGTCGCTGTAACGCCCTTTATACTCTTTGACCTTCCCTTCATGAACTTCCCAGATGGTGGTGCAAAGCGCATCGAGAAACGCCCGGTCGTGGGATACGAGGATAAACGCTCCCTTCCATTGCTGTAACTGCTTTTCTAGCCATTCGATATGTTCTTGATCTAAATGGGTCGTTGGTTCGTCCGCCAACAAAAGCTCCGGATCTTTAGTCATCAAATCGCGAATATAGGCCTGTGTCACTTCTCCGCCGCTTTTCGTAGTGTCCATCTGCTTTAACTGTGGCAACAATTCGCATCGAGCATGGCGAACCACTCTTCCCTTTTCTGGGGCAATCATTCCTGCCAATATGTTTAACAATGTCGTCTTGCCGCTGCCATTACGCCCCACTAAGCCGATGCGGTCATTTTTATAAATGGTCAATCGATCGACATCAAGTAATAACCGGTCTTTCACATAATGTTTGATATTGAACGCTTCTAGAAGAATCATATGATCATCCCCATTTTTGATTTTACGGGGACAAAAAAGCCCCCTATCCATTTTCAGAATAGGAGGCACAACTATAGCAGGACGCCAAAAAAAGAGACTAACTCCATTTGGGTGTACCTCACTATAAACGTGCAATCCTATTCTGAAAACGTTAATTGAAGGCAGCACAAAGAAAGCAGCACATTCATCTGTCTGCAAAAAACCACCTTCAATTAATGTCTTTTCAAAATAGGATTAGCGCTTCATGTTCGAGGATTCACCCTTCCGTTCGCATTATTTAAATTTATTCTATATAATATATCAAAAATTGTCAATTCATAAATAAAAAGGACCCAACGGTTCTTCCTTACGAACAGCTGCCATCTCCTCCGCCAAACCCGTCGGAATGACTTCCCGAATCGAATGATCCGCACTTAGAGGAGGAAGAATTTGAATGGGTCCAAGAAGAGTCACAATAATACGTGTGGTGATTCTTCTGACTGTTGTGTAAATCATTTACGTTAGGTGGACATCGACTTGCATTGATCGTAAAGAAAGGGAAAAACAACACAAAACCAATTGCTAAACATCCGATCAAGCCTCTATGAGCCCTCTTTTCCATCCTATTCTCATCCGTTCGCTAAGTTGCATTCCATTCGCGGAAAAAGGAAATGAAAGCAGCGCGTAACATTGTGCCACGTATGTCACACAAAGAGTTTGCTTCGCCGACTCAAGAAAGCGGTGAATTTGCGGCATGTTGCCACCTTATTTTCATTTTTATGACGTTCTTTGGATGTTTTCACTCCGTTCATTCAAGCTTACAAAATTCGGATCGTTAGCGCAAAGCATTGCTTAGTTGGACATTGTTTTGATCCTCTTTTGTTTGCTTGTAGAGTAAATGAGCATAATTGCTTAACCAACCGGTGATGATTTGTCGTTCGCAACCGATTGACTGAGAAGCGGGCCGTCGCCTCTTTTCTCATACAATCTAAACATTTAACTTCACTTAAATATTTAGATTGTTTTATAATATAAATACAAAACCTTACCATAACGAAGGTGATGTCAGATGGACGATATCAAGGCTTTGTATTTGGCCATTAAAGAAAAAAACGATGCAGTGACCGCGTTTTTGCTGCAAGAGATTCGTGCGATGCTCGGCGCTGAGTATCAAGACTTAACCCAAAAGCAAGTGATGTTGCTGGAGTTATTGAGGCATCAAACCATGACGATCAATGAAATCGCTGAGTCCTTTTCGATGACTCCGAGCGCCGCCAGCCAGCTCGTCCGAAAGATGGAGGAAAAAGCCTATGTTCGCCGGGACATCAATCCTGCTGACCGTCGTGAAATTATCGTGCGCCTAGGCCAAGCCGGTCAAGCGTATCATAAGAAAATGGATGAAGTGGAATTGCATTTAATGGAGAAATATTACGGGAAACTTCGCCGAGAGGACTTAGAGAAGTTGAAGGAAATCAATGATAAACTGTATGATCTCATCATGAAAGAACATCGGTCGTAATCCCTTCTTCTTTCAGGAAGGGATCTGCACAATATTTAAGTAAATTTAATAATTAAGATTGGTTAATTATTAAGGAGGAACACCTTATGAACAAAACTCAGAACGTCCATTATATGCGATTTATCACTGCTTCTGTATTGGCTGTGGTCATTCTTTATGTAACGGTACGAAAACATGTTCATGTTTTCGAAAATTCGTCTGTGCTATTGTTGCTTGTCACCGTTTTTCCACTCTATTTAGCCGTTGTTTACCGAATGACCATTGGGCGGGTGAAGTATTCATGGAAAGTGTGCGTGAGCGTGGTTGCATCTGGGCTCGGTATCTCGTATTGGATCATTCCCGCTCCGCTTCGTGAGCAATACAAGGTGATCAAATATGTTTTTTTCGTAATGGAAGGTGGGATCATTCTAATCGAATTGTGGATCGCTTGGTATATCGTTCGAAACCTCGGAGCACTCATTCGCACCTTTCGCGCTGAAAAAACGAACCATTTTTATTTTTTAAGCACCTATGTGCATACCATTGAAGCCGTGTTCAAGCGTCCGGTCTTTTTGCTGCGCCTCCTCACAACAGAGGCCGCTGCTTTGTATTACTTAACATATCGCAAAAAAACACGCCAATTGTCATTGCCATATCCCACCTATTCCTATCATGAGAAAACGGAATATTTTTGTTTCTTTTTAATGCTCGTGCATGCGATGCTGATTGAAATTATTGCTGTTCATATTTTAGTGATGAGATGGAGTGAAATCGCTGCTTGGGTGGTCACGTTTTTTGATGTGTACTTCCTGCTCCTTCTTATTGCCGATTATCGAGCGATTACCCTATCCCCGGTCGTGTTGGCGCCTGATAAACTCCATATCCAATTGGGCATCCGCAGTTTTGTCGAAGTGGAATACACCAACATTGAGCAGATCACAAGGGAAGTGACCGCGAAACAAAAACGAAAAAAAGAAACTGATGCTTATTCAGTGACGTTGCCTAGTTTTTTTGAAGAAGAACCAAAACTAGAAATCCGCTTGAAGCAGCCGGTGGAAGTGACAGAACTGTTCGGCCGAAAAAAAACGGTGCGAAAGCTATATGTTACGGTCGATGACATCCATGGCTTTTATGACAATTTGTTGGAAAACACCAAGCGGTGGCTTCACATGAATAAAGAAATCGGCTCCGCGAATCCGCGATGAGCCGATTTTTTTGATTCGACTAACCTTTTTTCATCATGTAGTGCTCCATGGCCTGCTACAGCCATTGTCCCTCTTTCTTTGTGAAAGGAGACGGCATCCAGTTGAGCACTTCGGCATCTCGCCCCATCTCCTCCACACGTTCAAGTTGTCCAAGCGTTTGCGTCATATCGGAACCAACAAACGTCAACCATATACTGTTCGATTCATGTTTTCACCTCTGGATGACCCACAGGAGTGCCTGGCGACTGCTTTGTTTTTTGGATCAGGTGAACCCATTCTTGATCTATAGCCATCATCTCTGCCTCGGACTGATGACATAACGACTGGATCAGTTCTTTCGGCACATATTGTTCGAGCCACTGCCGCTGTTCTTTCTCCGTTTGCAAGTTATGGATGAGGTTCATCATCATCCCAACGAGAAGAACCCCATCGTTTTTATATGTAGTTCAATAGTTCACGCGGCGCAAAATCATTGATGTTCTGCAATTCTTCCTTACTCCACCATTTTACCTGTTGCCATGCCTCCTTTTCCTCTTTCGTCATATTTTCGAACGATAATCTAGTGTCCGATGGAATCACAATTTTGTAATAAATCTCACGACTAATAAAAGGACCTTGTTTCCCTTCGATCCATACATCCAGTTGGAATAGGGGCTCGCCGAGAAGGTCGACAACAATGCCTAGTTCTTCGTATAACTCCCTTTTTAACGCTTCCGCCGGCGTCTCGTTTTCTTCAATCCCTCCCCCTGGAGTCACCCATAACACTTTGTTTCCTACCACATCCCGAAATTCAAATCTCTGAAGAAGAATTTCATTCCGTTCATTGATGATTACGGCTCTAGAACATTTGCGTATGTTCATGAAACGCTGCCCCCTATATCAATGATCATTTTCAGCTAGACAAAGTCATCAGTCTCATGGTGAGAGAATCGTAGCATGGCACTCGCGATGCATAGAATTCCATCGCATCCTCCATTGTCTTTCATTATTGTTCTCGCAACAAGACACGAATGGCCCAAACCGCGACATCCTGATTCACTCGTGAGTGTTGATTCCGTTTTGATTTCCTCATCCCCCAGCTTTATGTTATCTCCTTTTGATCTAGTACTATTTTATCCTATTTAGTAATATTTCCCCTAGATCTTCGCAAAATCGGTTTTTACGGTGAAGATTTTCTTTGCCTATGCAGCCGTTTGGTATTCTACAAAAACGAGGGCAGAGGGAATTTTCTCCCTCTGCCTTGTTTTTCTTCCCTTTATTAAGCGGTGACCGATTCCCTTGCTTTTTTCACCAGATCAAAGCGGTCGGCGTTCATGACTTTCACCCAAGCGTTGATGAAATCACGGACAAATTTTTCTTGGTTGTCGTCTTGGGCGTAAAATTCCGCGTAGGAACGAAGAATGGAGTTGGATCCGAAAATGAGATCTACCCGGGTCGCCGTCCACCGCACTTCGCCGGTTTTCCGGTTGCGGATTTCATAAATGCCGCTGTCTGTCGGCACCCATTCATAGTCCATATCCAACAAGTTGACAAAGAAGTCGTTGGTCAGCACCCCGATGCGGTCAGTGAAGACGCCATGAGGCAGATCGCGATAGTTCGCGCCTAACACGCGCAAACCGCCAACTAAGACCGTCATTTCTGGGGCGGTCAGCCCAAGGAGCTGCGCTTTGTCAACGAGCAGTTCTTCCGGTGGAACGCTGTACTCTTGCTTTTGATAGTTGCGGAAGCCGTCCGCAAACGGTTCTAATACCGCAAAGCTCTCGACATCGGTTTGTTCTTGTGTCGCATCGCCGCGGCCGGGGGAAAATGGCACTTTGACATCAAAGCCAGCGTCGCGGGCTGCCTTTTCCACCGCAGCGCTGCCGCCAAGGACAATCAAATCGGCGATGCTTACTTTTTTCGGCAGTTCGCGTTGAATGTCCTCATAGATGGACAGCACTTTCGCGAGCCGCTCCGGTTCGTTCACTTCCCACTCGTTTTGCGGTGCAAGACGAATGCGGGCACCGTTGGCTCCGCCGCGCTTATCGGAGTGACGGAACGTGCTGGCCGAGGCCCAAGCTGTTTTCACAAGTTCACTGACCGTCAGCCCGGAGTTCAAAATTTTGGCTTTGATTTCTTCAATTTCCGCTTCTGTCAATTCGTAATTGACTTCTGGAATCGGATCTTGCCAGATGAAATCTTCTTTCGGAACTTCCGGGCCGAGATATCTCGTTTTCGGTCCCATATCTCTATGGGTAAGCTTGAACCATGCCCGGGCAAACGCCTCCGCAAATTCTTCTGGATTTTGATGGAAACGGCGGGCGATTTTTTCGTATTCTGGGTCAAACCGCAGCGCCAAGTCGGTCGTCATCATCATCGTCGGCACTTTCTTCGACGGATCCTCGGCATCAGGCGCCAAATCCTTCTCATTCGGATCGACCGCCATCCATTGCCATGCCCCAGCTGGGCTCTTCGTCAGCCACCAGTCATAGCCAAACAGCATGTCGAAATACGACATATCCCATTGAGTTGGCGTCGGCGTCCAGGCACCTTCAATGCCGCTTGTGATCGTGTCGCTTCCTTTCCCTTTTCCGTAAGAACTCATCCACCCTAACCCTTGGGCTTCAATCGGTGCGGCTTCCGGCTCAGGACCGACGTGTGTGGCAGGACCGGCGCCATGCGCCTTGCCGAATGTATGACCGCCGGCGATCAAGGCGACCGTTTCTTCATCGTTCATCCCCATGCGACGGAACGTCTCGCGAATATCACGCGCCGCTGCTTTCGGATCCGGCTTTCCGTCCGGCCCTTCTGGATTGACATAGATTAACCCCATGACTGACGCGGCGAGCGGATGTTCAAGCTCACCATCGTCGGAATGGCGTTCAGAGGCGAGCCACTCTTTTTCCGCTCCCCAGTAAATATCTTCTTCCGGATGCCAGACATCGACACGACCGCCGCCAAACCCGATCGTTTTTCCGCCCATCGATTCAATGGCGACATTGCCCGCCAAGATGAACAAGTCCGCCCAGGAAATCTTGTTACCATATTTCTTTTTGATCGGCCATAACAACCGTCGCGCTTTATCTAAGTTGGCGTTGTCCGGCCAACTGTTTAACGGGGCAAAGCGCTGCGTACCCGTCGATGCGCCGCCACGGCCGTCGCCGATGCGATACGTTCCCGCCGAATGCCAAGCCATACGGATGAACAGCGGCCCGTAATGACCATAATCGGCTGGCCACCAGTCTTGGCTTTCGGTCATCAATTTGCGTAAATCTTCTTTCAGTGCCCAGTAATCTAGTTTTTGAAATTCTGCAGCGTAGTCAAACTCTTCATCATGAGGGTTCGTTTTCCGGTCATGTTGATGGAGAATGCTTAAGTTCAGCTGATTCGGCCACCAGTCTTTGTTCGTCGTCCGATTCGAAGATTGATTCGTGATGCTTCCGTGAAACGGACATTGAGATGCGTTCTGGCGATTTTGATTTTCCATTCCCCTTTTCTCCTTTCCCTTGCTTAAATGAAATTGGAATGCCATCATTACCATTTCTGACTGTTTTTCGTCAGCCGCAAATGATAATGATTTGTACATTAGAATTATACTAAATTTAAATTTAATAGTAAATGAAAAAGATTATCTTTTGTTATATATTTTCTTTTTGATTTATGAGTGCTGCGATAACAGCCCAAGACATGCCATTATTAATTTATGTCAAAAACGAATTATAATTCAGTTATTTTTGACAATATAAAAATGATTACCTCATTTATAAAAAACGTCGTGATCTAGAATGCGGCATTCCTTTTGATGAAATATGCACGACGGCAATCCGTAAAAAAATGGAATGCCGGAGTGCTGTTCAATGTTCATGAGCAGCTGAAGCAAGTAAAGATCGGAATCGAATGGACATGTACGTGATCGACTCTGCCACGCTGACGAAAGACACGAGGAACGGAAGAAAGCAAAAGTGGCACTAAGATCACCGTTTACGATCCCATTGATGTTTCACGGAAAGATCCATAGTTTTATGGTTTCCCCTCCACCTCGGCATGAAAATTGGCGATCCAAGGAACACACATGTTCACGGAAATCCCATTGCTTTGAGGAAGGGGCATTTCTTCTGGCTTTTGCGACATAGAGAAGCTAGGGGCTTGTTGCTTGAGAACGATGAACACTTTTCGCCCCATCCGCGCGGAGATGGGAGCGGGAAACATCAAGCAGCCGCCAGAGCTGTAGCGGTCACTTTTCACCAGGAAATCGATGTTACTTGTTAGAGACTTAGAGGGTAAGGGGGGATTGGGGGAGCCAATTCAAGAGAGGCTACCAGCAGGTTATCATGTGCTGTGTTGACTGAGGCGTCTCCCAATCCTTGTGATGTGGAATCAGTGAAAGGGTTGCTAGACGTACGCCAGAAGAACAATAAACAAGCGACCGAGATTAAGGAAATCACGGGTATTTAAAGAGGAGCAAACCGGAAACTGTCTCAGACAGCGTGTCTCGAGCAGCCGGCCTCCCCCTCTCTTTTGTATAAACAGCATCATATGCCCTCTCTGTTATTTCACTGAAGGGAGAGAGTTTCTTGGGTCATCACGTCTTATGGCAAACAGTGAGCTGAGCGACCCGGTTACCATTTTTATGTTCTGCTTTCACTTCGTTTAGAAAATAGGGGAACTTCTTTCAAAATAAAGGGGCATGTTTTTCACATCTTCCAAATTTATTTGGCCGCCTGTTTGGCCTCTTGGCTGTAGAATTGGTAGTGATTGCGTTTGGCTTTTGCCCGATAGAGGGCTTGGTCAGCATGGAGGATTAGTTCTTTTGCTGTGCTTCCATGCCACGGATAAATAGCAATTCCGATGCTGGTGGTGACAACTATTTTATGACCGTTAATGAAAAACGGCTTTTGCATGCTTTGGTGCAGTTTGTACACTTTTTTCTCGATATCCAAATCATTCATTACGCCCCTTAGCAAAAGTAAAAATTCATCTCCTCCCATTCTACACGGGATGGCATTCGGTTCAATATTCTCCTTTACCCTTTGGGCAAACCGCTTTAAAAGCTGATCTCCCATATCATGGCCGAACGTATCGTTCACTTCCTTAAAATGATCCATGTCGATATACACAATGGCTAACTGGTCATTGGTTTGTTTGGCTTCCTCAATCGATTCACGGACCACATCAAGAAACAATCTCCGGTTTGGAAAACCGGTTAATGCGTCATGGAACGCTAAATATTTTAGTTGTTCTTCATAATGGACTCGTTCGGTTACGTCAAGCATGACGACTTGGACAGCCGTCTTGTCACCATATTCGATGGGGGAGAACGCCATCCTTGCATAAATCGTTCTGTCATCCAACGTATGGACTTTTTCGATAAAAGAAAGTTCATCCTTCCAGCAGGTTTCCCATACGGTGTCATCCACCCCACAGCAAATGTTCCGTATAGGGACACCTACGATTTCACTTTTTTGTTTCGCCCCGAACAGCTGTACAGCTCCCGTGTTCGCATAAATAATGATTCCATCTTGGTCAAAAACAAGCACCGCCCCGGGCAAATGCTCCAGAAACGTTCTGTACCGTTCTTCGCTCGCTTCCAGTCGCTCTTTGAGCTTTTGCAGCTCCCATTCCCGAACCTTTCGTTCCGTTATGTCGCGGACAACGGCAACGAACCAGAGATGTGCGTCGTTTGGCAAAACAAACGGGGTAAGGACGGTTTCGTAACTTTTTCGTCCGAAAGGAGTGTCGATCTCATCCTCATAAACGAACGTCGTCTTCATTTGTGCAGCCTGTTTATAGTGCGCTTCGAGTTTTACCGCCTGCGTTGGAGGCAAAACGTCTTCGAACCGCTTACCAGCGAGATGATTCGTTCCAACGGTACGACACGCTTTTTGATTCGCCCATACATAATGAAATCCTCGTTCATCAGCCCGCACAATAAAGACCATGTCGTCGATCATATCAAAAATGCTCCATAACAGCCCGTAGTGCTGCTCGATCAATGTTGTCTCCACTTGTTCCAAATCCTCCATAAGAAAGGTTTCAAAAGGATGCGAATACCGTTCAGCGCTTCCTTCCCCATCACTTGAAACGCTTAGCTAAAGATGAATCGTCACCATTCTCCGTTGTACCTCGTGAAATTTCAATTTCGAAATATAGGCTACTTTTTCACAACTGAAAAAGTGGACCTTGTACGTTTCACCAACGTGTGTAATTTTCACTACCTTTTTTAAATTGACGATATAAGAACGATGGGTTTTAAAAAAACAATGAGTGAGCCTCTTTTCCACCTCGTTTAGAGGGAGGGTTGTCTCATATTGCTCATCAGCCGTATGAATGATTGTTTTTCTATTTTCTTTCTCCACGAACAAAATATCTTCCATTGGCAACCAAACAATGGAATGTTTCATGCGGATCTCCAGTCTTTTATTGAGCGGCTTCATTGATGTAACCGGTTGGTTGACGATTTCAATGAATGTACGCGCTTTTTCCAGTGCTTGAAAGAGGCGTATGCGCTCGACTGGTTTCACGATATAATCGGTCGCGGATATTTCAAACGCTTTGACAGCAAATTGGTCATCCCCAGTAGTAAAAATCACTTGAACAGACGGCAAAAACTGTCTGCATAGTTTAACCGCCTCCATCCCATCGAGTTCAGGCATGTAGATATCAACGAGGACAATATGTGGCCGCAGTTCGAATGTAAGCTGCAACAGCTCCTTTCCGGTAGCCGCTTCCGCTACAACATCGTAGTTCGGAAACAAACGAACAAAATTCCGCAAAATCGCTCTTGAAACTGCATCGTCATCAGCGATCACGACTTTTAAATCATTCAACGAATCCTCTCTCCTTCCCTCTTCTTCCCTCACCTTCCCTTATTCTGGACAATCTGGATCAAATATATTTGTACAAACAAGAAACTTACAAGAGAGGGTTGAACATGATTTGTTCGTTTTCCCCCAAGGCCACTTCGATTTGATGTTGCTCTGTTTGAAAAGTATAGACGGTTTGACCGATTTGAACGATGGTGCCCTCTTTCGCGATGCCAAGCTTCACTGTTTGTCCGCGCGGCACTGTAATATAGGTGGCGGTCCCTAAATTGGATCCTGCCTCTTGAATGAACGCGCCTTTTTTCGCGTAAGCGCGGCCGCCGCGCATCACCCTTTAATGTCAAGAAACCCATCGGAGTGGATCGTACAGTTTTGGCATCCTCGGCCAAAAACAACGATATCACCGCGACAATAAATGGTGCTGTTTAACGCATAGGCCATCTCGACATAGTTATCCACATTCTGTTTCGATGTATAGGACCCGGTTATCCCTTTTATATCATCAAGCAGCTTGACAAGTTGCGGGAAGGAATGAGATTCATTCGGAACACTTGAGAAAAAACATCGTTGCAGCCGTTCTGTCAAGTCGCGCCAAACGGATGAAATTTGTTGGCCATCCTCTTTTTTTACGGCCTCTATATATTTCTTTCCTTTCTTTTCTAAATCAGAAAACTTATCGTTCATTAAAAGTTTGATTAGTTTAAAGAAAAGAAGTTGTTCACTTTTCGCCCAAGCGAACGTTTTCCACGACGGCGAACGAAGCAACTGTTTGATCAAAATCACCATGTTTTCGATATCTTCTTCCATTTCGCCTAACAAGCGGATAAGCTCAGAAGGCATTGCCCGATCTGTTCCTGCTGAAATGGTGCTTCCAATCACATTCTTTCGAATGATCACCGCCTGTTTTGAGGTGACCATCGCCCGATGGACATTTTGATAGATGATAACGCGTCCGTCTGCTTCCACTTCCATGCCGTCTCCTACACTTCCGGTAATATCCACATCACCGTGAAAGCGAATAGAACCCGAGCTCCTGTTGACATCGCCGTCATGGACGAACGTGTCAACGACAGAAATATGCACATCCAGTCCTTCTTGTCGAAATACTAACCTTCCGTTATCTACTGCAATGATTTTTTTCCCGTTTTCAGCCATCTTTACCCCTTTTCCTATATGAACAGTAACTGGCCGAACCGGTTTAGGCGGAATCAGCTCGTTCGTCACAGTGATCCCTGGGGCACCAGGAAGAGGGGGATGGATAACTGCTATGGTTTGCCCCGCTCGAACGGAAGGAATACGGTCTCCTTTTAAGGAATGAACATCCTCACCTTCACCCGACAACTGTTTCTGTTTGTGATCTGTATCGACCATCAACTCCACCCAACCGTTTGTTCCTTCCCGCGGCTTCACTCCTCTAGCAACGATAAAATCACTCGGTTGTGTCGCCTGTGTAGCTTCAATGATCGCGGCAAAATCGATCCCTTGAACGATATGCAAGGCTCGGAGTTTTTGTAAAATAGACTCGCAGTCTAAAGCGTTCTGCACCTCAAGCAGCGGCTCGGTTTGCGACTCCATTTGGCCGCCAAGGTCGTCCTCGTTCAATTCCTTCCGCTTTTTGGCCCCGGGTTCAACGCGCAAAATCACATGCAGTTTATCATCATCAACAACAATCTCCCATTTCGTCTCGGTCGTCCCCTCCATAGTTTGTCCCCTAAACCGTTCTCCTTCCGCTGCAGTTGTTGTTTCCGTCATCTGTCCACCGGTGTTATGAATGCTCTCTCCCCTGCGGTAATGAGCAAAGACCATAGCATTCACCTCTTCCACCCAGGCTTTTTCCTCGCCGTCTTCCATGCATTCAGATCCCCTCACTCGTGATTGGCTAAGCCGCTTTTTCCCCCTCGAGAACATGCGCTCACTTCTATCTCCCTATTTTTGTCAATCGAATAAAAGAGGAGGAGGAAAAAGCTATGTCGGTGCATCCATACGCAGTAGTTTAGGTCAACCGTTCCGGCCTGCCTAAAAGATATCCTTGCGCTGCTGGTACTCTTAATAGCTTGGCCTGAGCAAGATCCACTTCCTTTTCAATGCCCTCTAACACGAGCACAGGACTGCAATAGTTTACTAGCAAGCTGAGCATTCTTTGCTTTTCCACGTTGACTGCTAGCCCTTGAGCGAAATACCGGTCTAATTTGATATAATCTGGCTGTAGTTCAATAATCTTTTGTAAAGTGGAGGCCCCTTTACCAACGTCATCAACTGCAATGTAAAATCCGTGCTCTCTGATCCACTGTACAGCCGCCTTCAGTTCGCCGTCTTTCCATCTGTCGTCGTCTTCTGTTGTTTCGTTGAGCTCAAACACAATTCGGTTTTTAATATATGGAAAACGTTCAACCATTTTTTTTAACAACTGTGCAAACTCTCGCCGCGAGATCGTGGATGGGTACACATTTACAAACAGTAGTCCTCTTTTCTGTTCCAAGAAAGGAAATTGCGAAATGGAGCTTTCTAATGATATAAGGTCAAGCTCGTACAAACAGCCTTCCTCCCGGGCTTTTTGAAAAAACTGTTCGATATTTTTGACCCCATTCACCCGCAGCAACGATTCATACCCGAAAATGCTCCAGTTCATTAAATTCCATAGTGGCTGATAAACATGTTCAAACAGTTGTTTGTCGATTACACTCCGAACAGGAATGAAAGTCACCGTTTTGCTACTCCTTTTATAATTCTTTTTTCCTATTAAAAGAAGTTACTAAGCACAAAAGTCATTGTGAAAAAATGAGTTATTTGTGCAATTTTTGCTATAATATTTTTCCATATATTTGTCTAACTTTACACACACGTCAAAAGCATGCATATACCCCTTATCTACATCTAAAAGGACATATTACATCCTTTTTTCGACATTTTAAGACATATTTCTTCCTTGTTGTGTTTGTTTTATGTCGAAAAATCCTCCTCTTTGTGAGGAGAATTTTACCAATTCTTCAACAAATGAGTTTGCGTTAAGCGAGTTCGTTATATAGTCTATAAATCCTACTTTTCATCGTAGCGTTAGCACTGAGTACCATCATCGGGATACGGCTCGTTCATGATGTTGCAACATGTTCAATATAGTATATCCGAAGGATGATGTCGATCAGAATGAGATTCAATTGGCCATCAATCGCCTTTAGCAAGCCTTCACTGCGGATGTTGGCAAATGTTAACGAGAAATTCGAAAACGATTTCAGTGTATATTGTAAGTTAGATAGATGATCTTCAATACATCTCATTTTTTATCAAAATTAAGCGAGAACACTCCCACTTCAACGTAGCGAAGCGAAGGAAGTGGGGGATGAATCGCTGCTAATCCATTTTACTGAATATACAATATTTTAGAAAAAAACACAGCATAATGTGAAGAGATGAAAAAATGTATTTCTGCATTAAATAGCAACTCAAAGGCTTAACGAAAAAAGAATACTTAGAGAACTATGTCATATTGCTAAGAATCTGTATAACGTAGGTTTATACACAGATGTGTTTGTTACTGACGTCCGTTTACTATGATGTGAGTTATTCCTTTCGCGCTCAGTGTCTTATTTCTTCTACCGCCGGCTTATTATTTCATCCGGACAGAGAATACGTTTCGGTCCATCACATTTTCGTCCCTCTGTTGCTTGTCATCATGTTTTGGACAAAAAAGATGAACTTCTTCTGCCTATGCGTCATGCCTAGAAATAGGAGATTTCTCAATGAAACCATCCCGGTTTGTCAGACTGTGCTCCACCGGAGGGCGAGGCCATTCGGGTTGTCTTTTACGCTTTAGAAGCTTTTATCTGCTCATTCCATTGAAGCATTTAGCCATACGAGAGCAGTGTGCTTGGGACGAAAATAAACACTGGTAAAAGAAAGATCATTTAATGAAAAAACTCGCCCCGTCGATCCATTCAAGATCGTTATAGTGCTTGAGGTCACGCACAAGCTGAAACAGCGCCTCATCTTTTTGTTTCGCTTCAATCATGCAGTCAAGCTGCTTAACGGTGCCTTTCACTTCCCGCAAAAAGCGGATGAACATCTCGGCATCGACGAAATCATGATGAGCGCGAAACTGTCTATCGCTTTTTGGACTTGAGATATGCATTTTCATGGGTAGTGGTGAGTGGTGCCATGTCGCCACGATCCGTTCCCAGTCCGGCCGCCAGTCTTCTTCGTCGTGATTGGCGAGATGGTGGTGCAAATCAAAGACGAGCGGCACGCCGAGCTTTTCGCATGCATACAGTGCATCACGCAACGTAAACACCGTATCATCATTTTCAAACATGATCATCCGCTGCCCCCAAACAGGCACGTACGCCCAATTGTGAATCAGCTGCTCCAACGCTTTCTCTTTGTCACCGTACCCGCCGCCGATATGGAGCACGCAACGGTGTTCGAGATCAATCCCCATCCCGCTCAATAGCTCCGCGTGCAGCTTTAACGTGTTCAATGAGGCGCGGAACACGTCAGGATCGGGAGAATTGAGCACAACAAAATGCTCAGGGTGAAAATCAAGACGCATCGGATACTCCTGCAAAAACAGAGCGATCGTTTGCAACGCCTCGCGAATCGGGGCGAGATAATCCCAGTTCTCTAATTCCGGATGATTGGCGAGCGGAATGAGCCGTGAGCTGAGACGAAAAAACCGGATCTCATGTGCCTTGTTATGCTTGAGCAAGCGAAGGCAATTGTTGATATTCGAACGAGCAATCCGTTCAAGCTTGCGAATTGCCGCCTCGCGGTCGCGAAGCACGCGAAATTGCGCTACGGTCATCGTCTGTGAGGGAGAGCAATGGGGAACATGCACGCTCATGGCGACATAGCCAAGCCGGACAACCGTCATCATCATTCTCCTCCGTTCTGTTCATCGATTGCGGCTGTTAGTATGCCCAGCCTGAATAATGCCTATGAACGAACATGGTTTTGTAACAGCCAGCACAATGGCACATAGATCAGCGCAATCATCCACATTCGACAATATGATTCAACAAGCTAGGCCATTTTCAAACACTATCCTCTTTTCTCCACTACCCATTGTTGTCACCCCAGTTATCTTGTCTAATTAGTCATCTTCCCATTTACAAGAAATAGGTCGAAAAATAGTTATTCACCCGAATCATTTTTTGAAAAATTATCATTTAATACAGTAGTACCAAATCTAAACCATTGGGAAAGGATGAGAAATGGATGGTTTGTGTGTGCAATGGAGGATTGTTCCCGCAGCTGTTTTTTACACAGTCTTCAACCGAGCTACCCATTACAATCCCTGTAGCAGGAACAGCCGTTACAGAAGTGCTTCGTTTGGAGCCGATTACAACCCTCAGCAACGATCTCGTCAAACTTGATTCGATGGTTGAACTGGAATTGTCCGTATTGGCGCTCCTATCTGGTGTAGCCTTGACAGGTATCACGTATCGCTTAGAACGTTCAACGAACGGAGGAGCGTTTACGCCCATTGCGGAGCTGGACGTCGAATCTCTGCTTCCTGTATTAGCACTTGCTGCCAACACGACACTGTTCCCGAACTTGACGTGGGTCGATAACCCAGGCGTGGGCACACATGTATATCGCATCGTGATTGAAACAGACGGTTCAATTCTAGGCAGCTTGTTAAGCGACATCACAGCTGAAACTCGTGCCTTGAATGCTCTTGTCGTCAGAAACAACGCATAACGAAAAAAGCTGACTCAATGAAAGAGACATACAATCATTGAGTCAGCTTTTTTGTTTCTAACAATTTGTGGAACATGGAAGCTCGATTGTAAAATGTGCTCTGTCATGTAAGAAGGATTACGTCAACTATGAATGATAATATGATTTAATGCTCGAACCCCTTCTTGAAACTGGCGACAGAAAAAAAATCCTTCCATTTTGTAAGTCATTCGTTCTTCTCCCATCTCGAGGTAGAACTGGAAATTGGAAAACGAGAGAGTTTGCCCTGGTTCAATTCGTGATACTCGAACCGGCTTTAACCAAAACTCCCCTTTCTCTTCGACCATTTGCTCCGCTTGTTCGCTCATATAGTTCCACGGCTCCATCACTAGTGGATTAATCCGTTGATCATACTGAATCTCATCCCCTAATTTTGCCGATAACGCGATGCGTTCTTTCGGAGTAACCCGTAAACAGATGAAAGGATTGTCCAACGGAATAGAACCCATATTACGAATGACGAAGTTCGCAGCGACCGTCGCTTTATTCCCCTTTGTATTCGGAAGCAATAATGAATAAGTGAAATAACAAATGGCTTGAATCCCATCAAGCTTGTTCTGTTGGCGCAAATTTTTTATCTCTTTTAATGCTTGTTTGACAATGTAAAGCTCCTTCTCGATGGCGTGGATTTTATTTTCTATTTCTGGAAGACGACTGACCATCGTTTTCCTCCTTCCTGGCAGGATGATTTACTACTCATGTTATATGTATGAAAAAAAGAGGAGTAATCTCCTCTTTTTTTTACGAGACAAACAAAACGGTGTGATTACATCATCGTTGGAAAAACAGCAGGACATTGCGGCGGGAAGACATCCACAGGGCATTCTTCCTCGCAGATGATTTCCGGGCGAGGCTGGCAGAATCTTGCGGCCACTTCCAAAATGACTTCATATGTCACGACAATGCTTTGGCAAATTCTTACCGAAACATTCGCAGTAATGCTGTCTCCGTTTTGCGTAAACGATCCCACGCGGCAATTATTGAAGGCGTTTTGTGTAGCATTGCAACATACCGTTGTGCCTTCTGGAGCACAAAGGATCACTTCCTCGGTGGTCGTGATCAATGCCGGGTTGCTAAGTACGGTAACTTGAGCGCCATCTGTATTTGTTCCAGTCACCTCTAACACGATTTGAATCGTTTTGCTTAAAGTGACGGCTTGCAAGGTAACAAGTTGATTTCCTACGGTACATTCGATATCGCGGCGAACGTCTTCGGCACACTCTAACATGGTGACAGCACAATTGACCTGCGAGATCGTAATGTCGGCTAAAGCCCCTTCTGGAAACGTAAAGGTGATATCTTGGGCAAGCTGTACAACGTGTGTTGTCCAGTCGTATACTTTGCAGACTTGGATGCATTCAGGGTCAAATTGTTGAGCAAATTGCTCTAAATTAATGGGCATAATACAATAACCTTCCTTTCATTCAATTTTTCAGGCTACTGTATAGTATGTTATAGGATAATGGGAGTGATAGTTATAACGCCCATTTTCTCCGTTATATGTAATGATTTATAGTGTAAATATCCATCCCGTTTTTGCATATAATTTCTAAAGAATGGTCAATTTCCTCACGACAAATGCTGAAAAGGTGGTGAAGCCGTGAGCGGAGAGCATAAAAGCATCCAATTACAGCAGAAAATCATCCACCTGAAGTCCGAAGTGGACAAATATAAAACGTTGGTTGCTTCGTTGGCATCTAGCGAAGAATGGCTCCATCTTCACGAGCAAATAGACCAACTCAAGGCCGAAAACGATGAACTCACCACGAAATGCCAACATTATGAAGACGCGTTGTCTAGACAAACCGACGAGATCAAGCACTTGTCCGAAACATTAGAAAGGACGAGTCAAGAAAATGAATCGTTGCGTGAGGAGATTGAGCAATTCAAAACAGAATACGCTTACTGGAAAGAACAAGCCGAATTAAGAGATGAACATATTCAATCTTTAAGAAAAGAAGTCGATATGTTTAAACAAAAGCAAGCGGAATGGGACAAGGAAAGGAGGAGACTGGAAGAGGAGAAACAATTACTAGAGAATGAACTTTCGGTTCACCGTTCTTTAAGGAATGAATATGTTTCATTTCAATCCACACTCGACTCATTGACATCATCATGGAAAGAAAGGATTGGAACAATGGAAAAAGATTACAGTTTTTTAAAAAATCATACGGATAGGATATTGAGGGATGTTGAAGAACTGAAAAAAACATTGGCCACCCATCAACCTGAAACGGACGAACTAAAAGAGGAAGTTCACATCCTAGCCGCCAAACTTCATGCGATGGAAGAAAAGTTGGCACAAATAGATCAAGAAAGACAAAAGGATTTATTGGTACTGCAAAAACATATTTTGAACCAACAAGTAGAGTTAGAATCGATGATCGAAAAGACATCGCACTTTTCAACAGAAATTAAACGCCTCTCCAACCAAATTGCTGATTTGACAAAAGCATGGAGCGAACAAACCCAAGAATACTCGCACAACGATATGGACGAGTTGAAGAATATGTTGTCTCAAATCATACAATTGTTGACGGCAAATCATGATACCCCCTCTGAAGCACATCAAGCATCATCAAGCGCTCCAGTAAATCCATCGCCTACGAAAAAACAAACAGAAAAGAGGTTCTCATCCTCTAATACCTTTTTAAAATTACAAGAGTTTATCGATGAAACAAAACAATCCATCGTGGTCTCGCCTGTAAAAACAAAGGAATCACATACCTTCAACTCTTCAACAGTCCATCTATCCCCCCAAAAACCCAACTTAGTGAAACGCGTCCGAATTGAACATCCGTCTTATCACCATCGGCACCCATCCCAACACAAATCATCTTTAGAAGAGGATGAGGACAGGGCGCTAAGCAGCGCCGTTCCTTGTACTTTCTTGGAGAGAGACATTCGAAACGACTACGACAGTGATTCTATTGTTGAACATGTTGAGGATGTATCGCCACCCGAAGCAGAGGCAAGAGACGAATCGACGAATGAAAGCGAAACACTTCCTTCTTACTCTGTTGAAATTGAGCCACCATTGGACGAGGCAAACCTTTCGGAACACCGAAATAGCACGACTGAAACAACTCCACACGAAGAATCGGCTGAAGCAATACATCAAACCAACGACAGCGAGAACGAAAACCATCAGAATAGTGAAGAACCCCCAGTGTTGACAAATGATCAAGAAACACCTATAAAAATGGAAGATGATGTATCAACACAAGATATTTCTGCTAATGAACAAAGACCGCATGCTGAAGCCCATCATGCCATTTCACTCGTCTTTCCCGCTGCTTTCGTCCATCCACCTTCTGCATCGATGGAAAGCGAGGATAAAGATGAAGATGATACCATGGTTCAGAGCGAAGAATCGTTCGTTACAGAAGAAGGGAATAATCAAAAATGGCGGCTGTTCTCTCTGCTGAAAAAGGTGAAAATCTTACAATAGCTAAGAGGCGGGAATATTCCCTGCCTCTTCCACTTTTATCCTCAGAACATCGCCAAACGGGATCATGAATGGATGCCATGCAGCAACTCAACGCTGGTTTGCAGGGTACAAGCACTGATCATGGCTTGGAAAATCATGTACGATCTCACAGTCTGGAGGTCATCAACTGAATAGACAAACGAGCGCCCCCATCCTCATCGCTCAACACATCAAACAAACCGTCGCGCATCACTAGCTCAGTCTTCTTCATAGACGTTGCCGACCACTTGACATGGCGGTATTCCGTCAACAAAGAAAGCAAATCCCTCACGTTTCCTCTCCCCACTTATACGTAATTAGATGGGCCAAAACAAATGAAGGAGAAAGAAACAGGCAAACAGCATGGCGGAGGTGAGATGAAACCTTCTTCTCCAACCGGACGCTTTTTGCCGCCGAAGGACGCCTGCAAACAAGGTGATGGCCAACATCGCGATGCTTACATAACCGGTCACCAGTTTCCCATGGCCCAAACCGATCACGGTGCCGAGTTTCCATGCCATCACCACTCCGTGAAAGACAATCAAGCCCGTTCCGGCAACCGCGAGCGGGATATGGGCTTTCATCATACTTCTTGATATCCGCGCTAAGGTAACTTTGACCTTCCGAACTCTCGTTTTACGGATAACAAGAAAAATAAAATACATATTGACATTGATCAAAAACAGCAGTACCGCCACTTGTGCCAGCCATTTTCCTGCCAGCACCGCAGCTGAGTCATTCGGGCGAAACAGCCATATATAGAGCGTAGTGCCGATCACCAACAACGCATTGATGATGATCCAAATATAATGTGCCATACATCCTCCATAATCGTTCTGTTTTTCCATCTATTTTAACATTTTAACCTAAAAAGGATCACCTCAGAGTGAGGATCATCACACCGCGAATATGGCAATCGGCAGATCCGGTTTCTTACGCTTAAGTGCTCCCCATCTGCCGCCCGTTCATAACGTTTTAGACCATCGGACATGCATTCTGCCCCCCCATAGAAATAAACGAAGAACCAATGTAGAAAGGCGATGATCATCCGTTGAAGGTGGAGAGGAAACATCCGATTCTCGATGCCTTTGAGTGCAACCTGTCCACCTTGGAACAATCACGTATATTTGGCACAGCTGCTGAGAGCTGCCGCTCAAAACTGGCATGAACATGCTCTATTCGTATTTTCACCCGTTTCATCCGCAAGGTGTGACGGACATGATCGTTTTAACCACGTCGCATCTGTCGATTCATACATGGCCGAAGGAGAACGATGCTTCGTTGGACTTTTATACATGCGGGGAACATGACCCGCTTAGTCAGGCGGATTTTTCGTTAAAAGGCTTTCAGGCAAAACGGGTAGTCATTTATTCAGTTCCGGGTACAGCAACGGTCTCCAGCTCGTTATCGGCCAGGAAGTGATGCCGTTTGAGCTTTCGAAACCGAGCGAACGACTTGACAGATAAACTGTCTTCCATCAAAAAAAGTTGGCCGTCCTTTTGTTCGGCCAACGTTTTTTGATTTGGAGTGAAAAACAGACAGCAGTCTTGAGCTGTCTTTCAAAGTATGGATGGGCCCTCTCATAACGAACAAATGTGGATTTTGTCGAATTTGAGCGAATCGCGTAGTACAAGTCTTCTCTCAGACACATATATATGCAGTACAAATGAGCACTATAGACAGTTTACACATATGGCCTCAATGAAAAAAATATAAGAAAGGAGGCTGGCCATCATCGAACTCCTCATCGTGTTTACATTTTTCTTTACGATGATGCTCATTTATTGGCACCCGAAAGGAATGCATGAAGCCATTCCGGCCGCGATCGGTGCAGCGATCATCCTTGTCAGCGGAGCGGTCAGTTTTTCCAATCTCATCGACATTAGCGCCAAAGTGAGCGGCGCAGCGGTCACCATCATCTCCACTTTTATCATGGCGCTTGTTCTCGAGAGCATCGGCTTTTTTCATTGGATCGCCGCTATATTGGCCGAGCGAGCTAACGGTTCGGGTATTCGGCTGTTTTGGTATACGAATGCTCTTTGCTTTCTTATGACACTGTTTTTCAATAACGACGGCAGCATCATTATCACAACCCCGATTTTGCTGTTGCTCTTAAAAAGCTTTCAACTCAAAAAGCATCAGCAGCTTCCGTACCTGATAAGCGGTGCGCTCGTCGCTACCGCCTCAAGCGCACCGATCGGTGTGAGCAACATGGTGAACTTAATTTCGCTAAAGATTATTGATATGAGCCTGTACTTGCAAACGACGATGATGTTTGTTCCTTCCATGCTTGGATTGCTCTTTTTGGTCGGAATGCTGTTTGCTGTTTTTTACAAAGATCTTCCTAGAACACTTCCTCCGCTGTCCGTCCCAATCACTCCTCTCTCGTTTTATCAGCACCCCCTCCGCCATTCCGAGGGCTATGATTATTTAAAAATATCGGAACAAAAGATGAAGGGGATTCTTCTCTTTGTGTTGGTCATGCGGGTTAGTTTATTTGTCGCTTCCTACTGGCATATCCCGGTGGAATGGGTAGCTGTTACGGGATCCGTTTTGCTGCTCGGATGGCGGTGGTACGCGTTACAGATGAAACCTTTTGATGTGTTGCGGAAAGCGCCTTGGCATATTCTCATCTTTGCTTTTGGGATGTATATTATTGTGTACGGGTTAAACGGTGCCGGCCTCGGACATTATTTGGTGCAGCAATTGCAGCCTTATGTGTCTAATTTATTTCACGCCATTTTCACCATGGGAAGCATGATGTCCATTTTGTCAAATGTGTTTAACAACCACCCTGCGCTCATGATCGGAACGTTGACATTGACCGAAATGCGTATCGACCCACTCATTTTAAAAGCAGCATATTTGGCAATGATCATTGGGAGCGATATCGGCTCACTGCTTTTGCCAACAGGGACGCTCGCAACGTTGCTTTGGCTCCATATCTTACAAAAATACCGTTATCCGCTTCCTTGGTCCACGTATACAAAAATCTCGCTTTTGGTCATTCCACCGACGGTGTTGTTTACCCTTGCCATGCTGTATAGTTGGATTTTCTTTTTGTCTTTGGTCCACCTTCTATAAAAAAAGCCCTCCTCACGCGGTGAACGAAGGAGGGCTTTTTTATAAAATTTCCTTTGTTGCATCTAGCGCCGCCATTTATCCAGCGTACATCAAGCGAGTTCTTCATCTTATGATGGAAAGTGCACCGTTTTTAAGTGAATCACTTTCCAATAAACAGATTCCCCGCTCGCGGTCACTAGATGGATGATATTGTTTTTCACTTCCTTTAATAAACCAATTTTCATCGGGTGATCGCCTAAGTCAAAAATGACTAAGTGGCCTTCCATTTTTTTGAGCTGCTCCTCAAGCGATCGCTGCAAAGGAAGAGGGGTTGGCTGCACCGGCAGCGCATCGTTCCCTAATGTATACGGTGTGATGTTTTTCTGGTAAGGGGTCAGCCATTTTAAATGATTCATCGAAATGAGCATCGTTTTGTAAACCGGAGAATAAAAGGTGAAGTAATCGTTCAGCACATTGGTGATGTAACCGTGAATCGATTTGTTTCCGATTACGTAAACTTCCACAAACCTTCCTTTGGCGTTCAATAACGTTTTTCGATAGGAAATTCCAGCATCCTCTTGCAAAGGAACGTCGGGAAAAGGGGGGGTAATCAAGAATTCAGGATCCGTGTAAAGCTGAATGTGGTGAATATGCAGGTGAGGAATGTACAAATACTCTTTTCCGGTATAGATGACAAGAATATCGAGCCCAAGATCAATTAAAACCCCCCGAACTGTAGTTCCTCCGGAAATCTCCACTTTGACTTGCTTCCCGAGTAATGTTTTCAATAGGTCCATGTTCTTTCACCCTCTGATTTTAAGGGACGAACGAGCCGATCATGCTAGGTTTACCTACACCGATGCCCATTGTCCCCCTTTTTCGGCCTGTCACCTTTCTCTTTTTCGTTTTCCTCCCTCATCATCCTTTTTTCTTTTTCTCTTTCTTCTTCTCTTTTTCTTTTTTCTTCTCCTTTTCCTTCTCTTTTTCTTTCTCTTTCTCTTCTTTTTCCTTGTCGCCTTGCTCTTTCTCCTTCTCTTTTTCTTCTTTTTTCTTGTCACCTTGCTCTTTTTGCTTTGCTTTTACCCCCTCTTCTTCTTTTTTCTGTGCCTTTTTCGCCTCGCGCTCGGCTTGATTAGGCTCTTGTTTTGCTTCAGCTTGACCTGTTTCCTTTCCGTCTCCGGCATTCATGGTATTTGCTTGGAACGCTCCTTTAGGCCCACAGCTGATACTTTTGATGTGTTCATAATTCACCCGGATAATTTCATCGTGATTGACAATCGTACAGTAACCGCTTCCTCCCGGAACAAGGATTCCTTCTACTGCTTCCGGCCCCCCGCGGTTGATCGCTATCCATGTATTGATGAGTCTCTCAAATAGATCCGTTACGTTTGCGGCCTTTACATAAACGGGCGGGGGTAGCGGGTCATGTTCTTGGTCTTCGTGTGTCTCTTCCCCTCCTGGTATATGCGGCGCTTCGCTTGCTGCTTCCATATCGTTATGCCCCGTGACTTCTGTTGTGGCGTCTTCCATTGCGTTTGCTTCAAGTTCCGCGGCTGGGGTCTTGGCATCTACCGCCTTGTTCTCTTCGGTTTTCATTTGTACACGGACGCTTTTCAGATGGCGGAGAAGGTAAAACACAATCCCATCATCTTTTGTGAAGAGAATAATATGATCGTCGTTGACACCTAGTAAGGTTCCTCGTTTTGACTCTGGTCCCCCTTGGTTAATTTGAATGTGCTCATTGACCAAACTGTTTAACAGCTCATAAAAACTCGTCGCCCTTACCGGCATAACAGTTTCGTCGCTATATGAAGAAAGCGACGAAACGGAATTGGCTTTCACATTTTCACTAATGCTTTGAACATGGTGCAACGCATAATAAATCATCGCTGCTTCGCTTTCAACAAAAAGGACAAGATAGTCTGATTGAACATCGAGAAGTTTCCCTGTTTTTGATTCGGGACCACCGCGGTAGACAGTAACGGTTTTCCCAATTAATGATTGCAATTCGCGATTTGCCTCAAGCGGCATGGACGCGCCATGCATGTCATACGCCACCATTTCCATACTCCTTTCCTATACTGTTGTCCATAAGGGATATTCATACTGTATATATACGTATCCAGCGAAAATCGGCATCCGTCAACAACCTACAAAAAAAAAATAGGCCAGCCCGTTGAGGATCGCCCTGGGGCTAGCCATCCGTGCCAACCTTTTAACTGCGCCAAAAAAATCGGTTCATTCCGTGATGAAAACAGGCAACACCTTGCACGAAATGAACCGATTGCGACTTTGTTATTATAGGAGCGATTGTCCATACCCCCCCTCTCTAACCAGTAACGCTGCATCCAAATAGGCAAATCGTCGGCAATTATAGTCGTATAGTCCTTCACGTGTTACAACGCTACGTATATCCCAATTCCTGCCGCTAGGACAATGGCTAATCCGGCATAAATCAACACTAAGCGGGTGAGATTGCCTTTTGTTGCTGATGTGTACTGCTCGTCTCCCCGTCCAGACAGCGCGAGCGTACCGACTAGGCCTGCAAGCATCACGACAGACGCAGCAACTATGAATATCGTCAACGTTCTTCCTCCTCCCTCTTTTTCCTGTCAGTCGAAAGCAGTTCGGCGCCCGTTTGCAGGGCGCGAACACCGAATTTCGCCCGCAGCTGTTCAACCGTTTTCCAAAGAGTTTCTGTTTTCGCATCCTCTTCATAGTGAAACAAATCAAGCTGCTTCACCGCCCCGGTCCGGTCAAACACATGGAGCGCAGCAACGCCAAGAAGCCGCACTGGACGACCGTCCCAATGCTTTTGGAACAACCGTGCAGCATAGGAAAAGATGTCTTCCGCATCCCATAACGGATCCATTCCGGTTTGGCTGCGAGTGATGGTTTGAAAATCGTAGTAGCGAATGGTCAGTTGAACGGTCCGCGAGACAACCCGCTTTTCGTTCATCCTCGCACTGACAGACTCAGCCAACTGGCGCAAGACAACGAGCAAGTTCTGTTCCTCATCCATATCGTACGGCAACGTTGTTGAGTGTCCGATCGATTTTCTCTTTTCCGCCGCCACTGGATCAACCGGACGCGGATCGATGCCGTTCGCTTTCTCTTGAAGGCGCAAACCATAGATGCCAAACGTCTGACGAAGACGCTCCCGATCGGCCTTTGCAATATCACCGATCGTATGGAGGTCAAGCGCATGCAGCTTTTTCGCCATTTTGTCACCAACGCCATGCATGTGTTCGACCGGAAGCGGCCATAACACGCGCGGGACATCGCGTTTGCGCAGCACGGTGATGCCAAGCGGCTTTTTCATGTCGCTTGCCATTTTCGCCAAAAACTTATTCGGGGCGATACCAATACTCACCGGAATCGACAACCGCTCAAGCAGTTCTTGTTGGATATGGTGCGCCAAAGCGAGCGGGTGAACCGTTGACGTCCGCCCGGTCATGTCCAAATAGCCTTCATCAATGGAGGCGCGCTCCAATACGGGCGAGAAACGCTGTAAGCATTGAAACAAGCGACGGCTTACTTCGCGGTATAACGCGAAATCCGGCGGCCGCACGACGAGCGATGGACAGCGTTTTTTCGCTTCCCAAAGCGGCATCGTCGTATAGATGCCAAACTGTTGTTTCGCTACATAGCTGGCCGCCAGCACAATTCCTTTCCGCTCTTTCGGGTCTCCTGCCACAACGACCGGTTTTTTCTGAAGCGATGGATCACGGGCGATCTCACAGCTAGCGAAAAACGAATTGGCGTCTACATGAAAAATGATCCGCCCATGCGATTCGCGCTCCGTTTGCATCTTTCTTCCCTTCTTTTCTTTCGTTGTCTCCTATTTTAGCAGATCATCCGTTCGTTGGAAACGGCTCGGCTTGCTTCAGGATACGGGTTCGTTACATTCATGCTAAGCGCGCCATCCCTTCGGCCGTCTTAGGGCAGCCGATCGTGAAACAGGTCCATGAGCATATATCCAGCCACTCCCCAAATGATGAGCGCGGAAACCCGGTTCATGGTTCGCAATCCCCTCCCGCTGCCATCGAAGCGACCAAGCATCTTTCCAGCGAGGGAAAGCCCAACAAACCAAGCCCACGAGACAAGAATGCACGCCGCAGCAAACAACGCTTTCTCCAATCCCGTATAGCGGAGCGAGTTCGTGCCGATGACACCGATCGTATCCAAAATGGCATGAGGGTTCAGCAGCGATACTGAGGCGGCGAAAGCGATTTGTTTGCGAGGCGGAAACATTTCCGATGCTTCGCTTTCGCCTGTTGCAGGCTCGCTCTTCCATGTGCTCCAGCCCATATACAGCAAAAAAAGGACGCCCACCCCCATCACAACCATTTTCGTCCAGGAGGAACCAAGCCAAACGAGGGAGACACCCAAAACGGCAAGCAAAATGAGCAGCGTATCACACAACGACGCCGTCAGCACCGCGGGCAAGGCGTGCACCCAACGCCGCTGAACCGCTCCTTGAGTCAAAATGAACACATTTTGCACACCAAGCGGCAAAATCAGTCCCAACGCCAAGATGAATCCATGAACAAACGCACTCATCATGTTTCATCCTTTCTTTCCGCTTGCAGCCAGCGATACACCGCTGCTGCGTCTTGCCCGTCCACATCGACGACGCGAGCGGAAGTACCAAGTGGCATAACGGCGGCGGAAATGGTTGCTAATCGTTTTCGCTTTTGCCACCATGTCGCCGACACCTCAATCGATTGCAGGCGGCGTTTCAACATGTATGTTGTCGTTTGGCGGAACCAGCCGCTCCGGAGTGTTAGCTGCCTTGAAGAAAGCGCCCAACCGGCTGCCCGATAGCGACGCACCCCAATCCACGCGGCGAGCGGCAACACAAGCAAAAGTCCTGCTCCCCACGGGCGCTCGATGTAGGCGGCCAATAGCACCGGGACCATCAACCAATAGAGCGGCCGAAGCATATAACGGATTTTGGCGCGCTCCGGCAATGGGTGGAACGTGACATCGAGATCATACTCCGGCAGGCACGCGTGAACAATCGAGGAGACGCGCTCTTTTTTTACAAGCGGGCAAAGAACCACATCACCCGGTGGGCCGCCGTCAAGCGCTCCACCAGCATGAATGAGCGACACGGTCGCGTACCCGAACAAACGCCGCAGCCAGCTCTCATGGATCATCACCCCTTGGACGCGGCCAATGGGGACGGATACCGTTTTGCGTTCAAGCCAACCGCGGGTGATGACAATCGTATCTTCTTGCTTGCGCACGGCAAACGAAGCGAAGCGGATCATATTTTGTACGATCGCCACTCCATACGCGGCCAACAGTGCAACCAAACCGATGATTCCGATGTACCACCGCCCATGTCCATTCCATGTCGCCTGCACATTGCGAAAGAGCGCTTCATACGGGATAAGATCTCCGAGCTGAGACAGAAAGGCCCAAACGGCCGCCACTACGCCAAACGCTCCCCCGCTTGTCACAGCGGCAAGCCACACTTCCTTTACGGAAAGCGTAAATAAGGGAGGAGACAGTAGTCGCTTCTCCTGGTCGTTCCATGGATTAGACTCCTCTGCCTGCTCTTTTGCTTGCTCGATATCGCGCTGCAAGCGGCGAACCTCTTCCCTCGAAACGGCCGCGAGCGTCACTTCTGCTTCTCCGGGCACGTTTCCAGCCGTTTCAATATGGACTTTCACGACCCCCGCCAGCCGTTGCCATATTCCTTCCGTTATGGAAATGCCTTGAATGCGCTCGAACGGGATTGTCCGTTTTTTGCGGACGAATACTCCTTCTTCCACTTGCAATGTTTGATCATCCCAGCCGTAAGTGAAGCGAACCCAGGAAAGAATGCCGGCAACGATCGTGTAGGCGAGCACAAGAAGCGGCACGACGAGATCCCGCCAAGAAAAATCGCCGCCGCTGCCAGCTACGACAACTACCAAAAGCGGGAGCAGCACGTTTTTCAGCTCTCTCCCTACTCCGGTTACCATCGCAACGGGATGAAGACGGCGCTTAGTCATCATTCCGATCCGCCACCTTCGCCCACTCAGCGATCAACCGGCAGAGCTTTTCCGCCTCCGGTTCAGATAGCGCAGGGATTTCATGGACAGTGGCGGCCGTGAAAATCACAACCGAAGCCAACCCGTACCGTTTAAGAAAAGGGCCTTGCCGCACATCGACATGTTGAACGCGATTCATCGGAACTAGCGTCCATGTCGTTGACCAAACACCGTGCTGAATTTCTATTTCTTCCTCGCGAATATCATAACGCCATCGTTTCTGGCGCAAGGGAGGCAACCATCCGACCCATAAGATCGCTTCCACTACCCAGATGCCAACTAACACCACTAACCACCACTTAGGAACATGAAAGCGCGACAGAAACCATGCGATTCCGCCGACGACTCCCCCGGACGCCAACGTTACTAACACCCCGGTCAAGCGCCACACGGTGATGGCTTTTTCTGAAATCGGTTTGCCGCTGTTGCGAAGCATTCTATCAATCTCCTTTTGGCAAGTTCAAAACCTGTTTCCAGTATAACAAAACGTTTCCATACTGACGATGTGTTTTTCATGAATCATTGACAGAAAAACATAACTATTATATTCTAAAACTATCTTTTTCGCTTAACTGCATAAAAGCATAAAAGCAAAAAAGTGCATCATGGAAGGAACTTCGTACGAGAAAGGTTGTTGCTGTATGGAACATTCGCGCCCATCGTTGCAAAAAGGGCTGTTGCCTCGCCATGTACAGTTGATGGCGCTAGGCGGCATGATCGGCACCGGTATTTTCAAAGGAAGCGCCGATACGATTCACATCGCCGGACCAAGTGTCGTTCTCACATATCTCCTCGGCGGAGCGCTGCTGTTTCTTATTATGGCCGCATTAGCCGAGATGGCCCTCGCCTATCCGGGCGAAAACGTTCAACATTTGATCCGCCGGGCGTTTGGCTTTCGTTGGTCGTTTCTCGTCGGGTGGCTGTATTGGGCGAACTGGACATTGGTCACAGTCGTCGAGCTGCTTGCGGCAGGAAGTTTTTTACGCTATTGGATGCCATCTGTGCCGCTTTGGTTGCTCGCCCTTGGCTGCGCGTTATTGATTATCGTGCTGAACTTGTTTCCGGTTCGATACTATGGAGAAACGGAATTTTGGCTCGCTGGATTGAAAGTGGCGGCGCTAGTTGTATTCATCTTGCTTGGGGCCGGCATGTGGTTTGGTGTGATCGAAGGGGCGAACGGAGACCCATGGGCCCGTTATGCGACCTACGATACTTGGTTTCCGCATGGGGTTGGGGGCATGATCAGCGCCTTGCTTGTGGTTGTGTTTTCATACGGTGGAGCCGAGCTGATCGGTGTGGCGGTGACAGAGATGAAAGACGCCGACCGGGTGCTGCCGCGGGTCATCAAAACCACGATATGGCGGGTCATCGGCTTTTACGTACTGCCGATCGCCATCATTTGCGGCATCATGCCGTGGAACGCCGTATCGGCGGAAAACAGCCCGTTCGTCCAAGTGCTCGAGGCAACGGGCATTTCGGGTGCCGCCCATGTGATGAACGCGATCCTGCTTATTGCCGTCTTATCAGCAGCCAACACCGGGGTGTACGCCACTTCTCGCTTGCTCTTTTCAATGGCCGAACAAGGAGAAGCAAGCCGCCGCTTGTTACGGACGACACGACACGGGGTGCCGCTTTACGGCATGGGAATGGTCGCTCTCTGCATTGCCGCAGGAGTCGTCGGTGCGTACTTGGCGCCAGGGCGGATCATCGGCGAGTTGATGACGATCCCTGGGTTTACGGTGCTGATCGTCTGGATGATGATCGGAGCGGCCCAACTCAAGCTGCGGCCGAATTACGACACGAATCCGTTCTTTCGCGTCAAAGGATTTCCGTACACGACGAGCATCGCCGTCGTGTCGCTCGGCGCGATTTGGGTGAGTTTTTTATTCCAGCGCGAGCATCGAATCGGCTCCGTTCTTTGCCTGATGATTTTGGCGATTCTCGCAATGTATGGATTCATCAAAGAAAAACAGCGCCGGCTGCCGGAACAGAACATTGACGAACAATCCGCATGAACAAGAATGCACAAAGAAAAGGTGCCGTTGTCGTTATGGACGGCGCCTATTTTCTTGTTGCCCCCAACTGTTTCCGCGCCATTCATCCCACGCCCGCCAGCTCATGACCGCCATGCCGAGCGCCAAAATCAGTGCTTGCCCGTCCACTCGTTGCTCGACCCATAAACGATACAAACTGACTCCGACTCCATATACGAACCAGCATAAGCAAAACAGCAGAACCCCCAGCCAAAACCATTTCATTGTTTTCTCTCCCCTCAATCATTCCATATAGGAAAATGCTTGCTTTCATCTTCATAAAAGGGATAGGTTTTCTCGCCCACACCTTTTGTAATCTATCATACTCTTCATTCCATATCGGTTTCATTATACCTTTATTTCCATAAAAGAGAAACACGAGGAGCTCTAAAGATCATCCCCGTACTGAATCACGAAATGTACCATGGTGACGTTGTTCAGTATGGGATCTATAGAAGAAGGGGTTCTCACCGCTTTGGAGACACTCTTGCTGTGCACGTGACGCAAACGTCGCTTATTCACTATTTCACGGGCGACCGTTCATCTTCCGTCACCCATTTGTGGTTTGGTACTTGTTCGCCAGTTTCTGTATCGATGTAATCAACCATATACACTGTCGTTTGTTGGACTGAATCGATGATGGCTTTCGCGCTTTTCATCCCTTCCATATGGTCAGCGTTCAAGACGACTTTCATCCCCTGGCTGAAACGGCTCTTCCCCGGCGCTTTCGATTTCCTCATGAATGACCCATCTATGGTTTTTCACCGAGTTTCCGCCGGTCGTCGGGGGTGTGTCACTGTATAGACAGTCGTGTCAAACGCGTCAGAAACAGTCGCTTCCGCCCCGCTCATCTCCGGCATATGGTCAGCGTGAATGATGATTTTGCTTCCGACCAGGTAGGTGGGTTGCTTGGCTTCTTCCAATCCGGCCGGGACATCGCCTGAACCGGAGTGGTTCATTTCCCCGTGATCGGCATCATGGGGGGTTTTCTTCTTGGCTGGCGTTTTCTTTTGGCGCCGCTTCATCATTTCCAGCACCGGTGCAAGCCGTGATCAGCCTCTATGCCGCGGCGAAATAAAAAAAGCATTCCCTCAAAGGAGAGGGAATGCCCAATCGTTAGACGACATCATATCCTTGATCTTCAATCGCGGCTTTCAACTGATCCACGGTCACTTTCGCCTCATCGTACTCGACGTCGACCGTCCCTTGTTCCAAATGGACGTCGACCCGGCGGACGCCATCGAGCTGTTGTAAGGTGTTCGTGACGGCGGCTTTGCAATGGCCGCATGTCATTCCTTGCACGTGTAAAGTGAGCGTCATCGTTTTTTCCTCCCGTTATTGTGATAGTTTCACCCGTTTCAGACGAAGCGCATTCGCAACGACCGATACGGAGCTAAACGCCATCGCCGCACCGGCGATCCATGGTTCTAATAAGCCGGCGGCAGCGACCGGAATGCCGATCGTGTTGTAAACCAACGCCCAAAACAAGTTTTGGCGGATGTTTCTCATCGTTTTCCGGCTCAACTCGATCGCCTGCGGAATATGAGCCAAATCACCGCCGACAAGCGTCACGTCAGCCGTTTCAATGGCCACATCGGTGCCGGTGCCGATCGCCATGCCGATATCGGCTTTCGCCAAGGCCGGAGCGTCATTAATGCCGTCGCCGACCATCGCCACCCGCTTTCCTTGTTGCTGCAGCTTGGCGACGATGTTCGCTTTTTCTTCCGGCAGCACCTCCGCATACACATGACGAATGCCAACTTGGCTGGCGATCGCTTCCGCGGTGCGGCGGTTGTCGCCGGTCACCATGTACACATCAATCCCCATTTGCGTTAACGTCTGAATGGCTCGTTTCGAGCTCTCTTTCACCGTATCGGCGACGGCGATTAAACCGGCCAGCTCTCCGTTAATGGCGACAAGCATCGCCGTTTTTCCTTGTGCTTCCAACGCCGCCATTCGTTCCTCTGCGCTCGCTACATCAATCGAACGGTCGGTCATGAGCTTGCGCGTGCCGACCAACACGGATTGGTCATCCACCACCGCTTCAATGCCATGCCCGGCCATGGCCGAGAAACGGCGGAGCGGCTTTGGCGCAATTCCTTTTTCTTTTCCATACGCAACGATCGCTTGCGCCAACGGATGTTCCGAAGCGCTCTCGGCCGAAACGGCGTAGGCAAGCATGTCTTCCCGGAGCGTGATCACATCGGTCACTTCCGGTTTGCCTTTTGTCACCGTTCCTGTCTTATCAAGCAACACCGCTTCGATTTGCTGCGTTCTCTCTAAGTACTCACCTCCTTTAAAGAGAATGCCGTACTCCGCCCCTTTGCCGGTGCCGACCATAATCGATGTCGGTGTCGCCAAGCCGAGCGCGCACGGGCAGGCGATAACCAACACGGCGATGGCCGCTTCAAGGGCGGCGGTGACATCTCCTGGCGCCACGATCAAGTACCAAACGAGAAACGAAACGGTCGCGATGGCGACAACAATCGGGACAAAAATGCCGGAGATGACATCGGCCATCCGCTGAATCGGCGCTTTTGACCCTTGCGCTTCCTCGACGATGCGGACGATGTGGGCGAGCGCTGTATCTTTCCCGACTTTTTCGGCTCGGATGGTCAAAACGCCGTTTTGGTTGATCGTCGCACCAATGACGGAATCGCCTTCTTTTTTATCGACCGGAATCGATTCACCCGTAATCATCGACTCGTCGACCGACGAGGCTCCGGCAATGACCGTTCCGTCCACCGGAATTTTTTCCCCCGGCCGAACGATGATCGTATCGCCAACAACAACTTGTTCGAGCGGCACCTTTTGTTCGCTTCCGTTGCGGATGACCGTCGCCTCTTTCGCCTGCAGGCTCAACAGTTTCGAAATCGCTTCCGTCGTCCGCCCTTTGGCGAGCGCCTCAACATATTTGCCAACCAAAACAAGCGTAATCAACACTGCGCTTGTCTCAAAATACAATCTTGGCGCATAGCCTGGGACAGCCAACGTTTTGAGCGCCTCATACAAGCTGTAAACATAGGCCACTGACGTGCCGAGAGCGACAAGAACGTCCATGTTCGCGCTCTTGTTGCGCAACGCCCGGTACGCACCGAGATAAAACGGGCCGCCGATGTAAAACTGCACCGGAGTGGCCAGCAGAAGCTGCACCCACGGATTCATCAGCCCATGCGGCATCGGCAGACCGAGATCGAATGGCAAATGGGCGATCATCGTATACAACAGCGGCAGTGAGAACACCGTTGACAAAACGAGTCGGCGCCGCTTTTGTTTCCATTCGTCTTCATTGCGAACGCCCGACCGCTCCTCACGGAGGCGTCCTTTGTAGCCAAGCCGCTCGATTTTCTTTAGGATATCCTCGATGGACAACACACCTTCTTCGTATTCAACGACAGCGCTGTTCGTCGCTAAGTTGACCGTCGCCGCGGTAATGCCGTCCATTCGTTTTAACCCTTTTTCAATCCGCGTCGCGCACGCCGCACACGTCATGCCGGCAATATCGAGCGTCACTTTTTCCTTCGCCACGCCATAACCTAATTGCTCAATTTTCGTTTCAATATCCTTAAGGCGCTGTTTTTCAGGATCATATTGAATCGTCGCCCTTTCCATCGCCAAGTTGACGTTCGCCTTGACCCCGTCTAGTTTGTTCAACACTTTTTCGATCCGGTTCGAGCAGGCGGCGCACGTCATGCCGGTGATGCGGAGCGTCACCGTTTTTGGCTCTCCCATCGGTCAACCCTCCCTTATTTTGCAAACTGTTTGATCACATCCATCAACTCGCGGAGCGATTGTTCGCCGCTTCCTTCACGGATCGCTTTTGCTACGCAATGATTCGCATGGCGTTCAAGCAGTTGCATCCCCACTTGGCGCAGCGCCGCTTGGATGGCGGAAATTTGGACTAAAATATCAATACAATAGCGATTGTCTTCCACCATTTTCTGCACCCCGCGCACTTGTCCTTCGATGCGTTTTAGCCGTTTCATAATGTTTTCGATTTCCTCTTTCGTACGCGGGATCATCGTTCCATGAAGCACATGTTCTTCTTGTGACGGGTGAGTCATCTTATTCACCTCTTCTTTTTAGTCTATATACATTATACCCGAAGGGGGTATATAGTTACAACACGTTATCTTCTTTTCGTAACAAAAAAACACTTCGATAAGCGTCGGATGATGGAGACGGCGTTTCCTCTATCCTTTCTTTCATGGATCCGCTACCTTGCGATGCAAGTCGCTTCTTTTGTGGTAGACGTTATACATATCTAGCAACTGTCGCTCCGACAAGTTCGGATGCATGCTTTTCATATGAGGGGCATTTAGTCAAACATGAGCAGACCGTTTGTGTTGGCCAAGACAATCCGTTCCTGTCCTTAGCGCCAACACGATAGCCAACAAGCCTCCCGCCACTTTTTTCATAGGTATGCCCCTCTTCCTCATCATAAACGAAAATGATGGAGAGCGTATCCAGAAGGAGTGACAACTTTTTATCTTCTTCCTTCTGACTAAGATGCGTCCATGATGATCAAAATGGAGCGTGAAAGGAAGGGAAGATCACCGATGAAACTGCGCATCATGACATGTAACATTCGCCACGGAAAAGGCACAGACGGGATTTTTGAACGTGTTTCTCTCCTTATCGATCAAATCCGTATGATTGTTCCAATTTTGCTATTTTATCTTGAAAATGTGCAGAAAGTATGGATATGGTCGAAAAGAATGGGAAAAAACCGTGATATCCGTCCGGTCCCCGTCTTTGAATATGAGGAAAGGCTGGTTTGACGACGTTTTTTCATTCAACATGCTTCTCTTTATTCTATCACCGTTCTTCTAGAAGTCTGGTGAGCATACGATGGAGCCGGTTGTGAGTGGTCAAGCGAAGAGGAAAACCGCATTCATTCGGATTCTCCACGCAATGCACTCAATGAACGATGCTGTGCATCATCGCTCTTCCTAAGTAGATCTTCATGCCGCCACCGTTGTTCCTTTTCGCTCAGGGTCAAGCCTAGCGGGTGCGTCTTTTTCTTTCTTCCATTATACTAATAAACAGACCGCACCTAGTGGGAGACGACAGAAAGGAGTTTTTTTATGAAATCGCTCGTTTTAGCGGAAAAGCCGAGCGTCGCCCGTGACATCGCCCGCGTGCTCGGCTGCAAAAAAACACATAAATCATACTTGGAAGGGCCGCGCTACATCGTCACATGGGCGCTTGGGCATTTGGTTGAACTCAAAATGCCCGAAGACTATGACCGGAAATATGAAACGTGGCGGCTCGAGGACTTGCCGATCATTCCGAAAAAAATGGGCTTGAAAGTGATCCGGCAAACGAGCCACCAGTTTCGCGCCATTGAACGTTTAGCCAAACGCCGCGATGTGAAAGATTGCATTATTGCGACCGACGCCGGCCGCGAAGGGGAGCTGGTCGCGCGTTGGATTTTGCAAAAAATCGACTGGAAGAAGCCGATTTGGCGTTTATGGATTTCATCGCAAACCGATCAAGCCATTCGCGACGGTTTTCGCCAGTTAAAACCCGGGACGCAGTTTGACCGGCTGTATGAATCAGCCATCTGCCGCGCCGAAGCGGACTGGCTGATCGGGTTGAACGTGACCCGCGCCTTGACGACGAAATACAACGATCCGCTCTCAGCCGGGCGTGTGCAAACGCCGACGCTCGCGATGATCATCGAACGCGAACGGGAGATTCAATCGTTCGTTCCCGTTCCGTATTGGACGATTCACGCCCGCATCGGTTCTGTCACTGCGGTATGGGAACGGCACGGTGGGAAACGGCTGTTTGACAAAGACGAAGCCAATGAGCTGATGACTCGCCTCAAAGGCCAGCCGGCGCGTGTTACATCGGTCAAGCGGAAGCGGAAAAGTGAACCGGTCCCGTTGCCGTATGATTTAACCGAGTTGCAGCGGGAGGCGAACAAGCGGTTTGGCTTTTCGGCGAAAAAAACGCTCTCGGTATTGCAGCGGCTATATGAACAGCACAAGCTCGTTACGTACCCGCGCACGGATTCACGCTATTTGCCAAGCGATATGAAAGCGACGATGACCGATCGGCTTTTGGCGATGAAGCCAGGCTATGAAGACGTGATCTCCTCCCTGCTCACCAAAAAGAACGTCAAGGCAGCCAACCGGGTGTTCCAAGATGACAAAGTGACCGATCACCACGCCATCATTCCGACCGATGAACGATTGGACCTCGCGAAGCTGTCGGTGGATGAACGCAAGCTGTATGACATGATTGCCCGCCGCTTTTTGGCACTGTTTTACCCACCGTATGAATACGAAACGGCAACCGTCGTCTTCGAGATCGGCGACGAAACGTTTGTCGCCCGGGAGACGGCGGTCGTGAACGCAGGGTTTAAAGCCGTTCTTGGCAAAGAAGAAACAGAAGCGAAACCAACGTTGTTACATCTATCGGAAGGCCAGACGCTCGCATCGGTACAACTTGAGATGGAACAATCGTTCACCGAACCGCCGTCCCGTTACTCGGAAGCCGATTTGCTTGCACAAATGGAGAGATATGGACTCGGCACACCGGCAACAAGAGCGGACATCATCGAGCGGCTCGTCGAAACGGAAGTGGTCGAGCGGAAAGACGGACGCTTTTATCCGACGAAAAAGGGAAAACAGTTGATCGAACTGGTCAACGAGGAACTGAAATCGCCGGAGTTGACCGCCCGCTGGGAGCGTGAGCTCGAGGCGATCGCTCGTGGAAAAGGAAATCCAAAACAATTTTTGGCTAACATCCGCCGACAAACGGAGCAGCTCGTCACTGAAATCAAGCAGAGTGAACAGACGTACAAAGCGCCAAACCTCACGAATCTCACCTGTCCGGAATGCGGTTCACTCTTAAAAGAGCGGAAAACGAAAGACGGACGGATGCTCGTCTGTTCCAACTTGGAATGCCGCTACCGCCGGAGACGTGATCCGAAGTTGTCGAATCGCCGTTGCCCGCAATGCCACCGACGCATGGAAATGCATGAAGGAAAGGCCGGGCTCTATTTCCAGTGCCGCCCATGCAACATTGTAGAAAAAGCGGAAGAAACGAAACGCACATCCGCGAAAGGAACGGAGCGGGCGTTGCTCAAAAAATACAGCCCGTCCAATGAATCGTTTGGCACAAGCTTAGGAGAGCTGCTCAAACAGGCACTTGAAAAAAAGGAATAATCACTGTCAACCGCCAGAAGCTATGACTCTGGCGGTTTCTTTGTATCGCTGAATCTGAAACCTTCTTTCTCTTCACTCCGTATATATAAGTAAATCTACCGCAAAGGAGCGATCATGATGTTCAAGAAGTTGTTAAAGGGGCTTTTGGGGCAGAACCATCACTCCTGGTACTATAAGAAACATTACAGCAGCAGCGATTACCATATGCCGAAATCTTATTCTTATAAGCACCCGTCCCAGTACGGCCATTACCATTACAAAAAGAAACATCATAGCGGCAGCTTTTTCTCGAGCTTTTTTGGCAGCTGATGAAGCGATTCATTGACCGCCATCCGTTCATCGCCCGCTGGATTGACCGCCCGCACCGGAGCGGGAAGGTGCTTTTTGGCCGCTATGAAATCATCGAAGAACTCGGAATGGGGAGCTACGGCATCGCCTACAAAGGACGTGATCGCGACACCGGACGCCTTGTCGTCATTAAACAGGCGCGGCGGACAAAAGGGGAAGACGGCCGCCGTCTGCTTCAACGTGAAGCGGACGTGCTATCGCGTTTACGTCATCCACAAATTCCGGCACGATACGATACGTTTATCGAAGGCGGACAGCCGCATCTTGTCATGGACTATATCGACGGGCAGACGGTAGAAGATCAAATTTTCGGGCTCGGGATCACGTACACGGAACAAGCGGCGTTTCGATTGTTGCTCGATGTGCTTGACGTCGTGCGGTATATTCACGCTTCGGGCATCGTCCACCGCGATTTACGCATCCCCAACATCATTTGGCGCCATGGGACGGTAGCCATTATCGACTTCGGGTTGGCGTGCCGCATGGGTGAACGAGTAGATTTGCGCGATGACGATCCGCTTGAAAAGCGGCTGCGGCGCGAACCACACCCGCGAAGCGACTTTTATGCGCTCGGTCATTTCACGTTATTCCTCTTATATTCCGCTTACGAACCGACAAGTGAGGACGAAAAAAGCTGGGAAGAAGAGCTCGACTTATCCCCGAAAGCCCGAGCGATGTTGCGGAAAATGCTGCAGCTAGACGCGCCGTATGACCACGTTGACGAATTGATCGCCGATGTCAAACAGTTATTGGCCGAAAACGACCTAGCACAAACTAGGGTGCTCTAAAATCAACGGAACAAAAGCCCCTCTCGCCCATTGCGTCACGACGGAGGGGCTGATGTCATTTCAAGAAGCTTCACACTTAGGCATCAAGATGTCGAGATCCCATATGAATAAGACCGGTTACCATGTTTCTCACTGCTGATTATTTTCCCTGAAACACCGGCTTTCGCTTCTCTTTAAACGCCGCCACCCCTTCGCGATGGTCGTCCGTTTCGACCATCAATCCTTGGATGAGCCGCTCTTCTTCGAGAATTTCTTCGAGCGTCGCCGTCAAAGCGTGCTCGATCAGCCGTTTTTGTTTGCCGATCGCTTTTGTCGGTCTAGCGGCCAGTTTGGCAGCGAGCGCTTCCACCGCCTCGCGCAACTCTTCGGCCGGAACGATCTTGCTTAACACACCGAGTTCATACAGACGGTGGGCCGAAATCGGCTCGGCGGTGAAGAAAAATTGCTTGGCCAAATGAGGGCCGACAAGCCGCGGCAACCAATACGAACCACCGCCGTCGGAGACAAGGCCGACATTCGCAAAGCTCAAAATGAATTGACTATCTTCGGCGGCCAAAATGAGATCGCAAGCCAGTGCCAAATTGAACCCTGCCCCAGCCGCCACGCCATGCACAGCAGCAATGATTGGTTTTTCACATGATTTCATCGTCATAATGAGCCGATTAAGGCGGCCGATATGCTCATACGCCTGCGAGGCGCTCGACTGCCCCATTGCTTTGACGTCACCGCCGGCGCTGAATGCCCGGCCGGCACCGGATAGAACGATCGCCCGAACAGCGTCGTCCATCGCAGCGCGTTCGATTGCACGAGTCAGTCCAGCGATCATCTCCGGACTGAAGGCATTGAGCCGCTCCGGACGGTTCAATGTCAGCCATAAGACCGAGCCGGACTGTTCCACAAGCAAATGCATGGTTTCCATGTCCCTCTTCCTTTCCTTCTTTCATTTCCAATGAACATGATTGCTATTTAATGAGCCAACCGCCATCGACCAACACATCGGAGCCGGTCATGTACGATGCTTCCGAAGAGGCAAGAAACGCAATAACGCTTGCAATCTCTTCCGGCGTCCCCACCCGGCCTAAGGCGGTGTTGCGCTCAATGGCTTTAACAAACCGCTCGTTTTGCAGGCCCTGCTCCGTGAGCGGCGTCTCGACAAAGCCAGGTGAAACGGAATTGACGCGAATGCCGTATGGAGCCAGCTCCAAGGCGAGCGATTTCGTCAAGTTGATCACACCGGCTTTGGCGGCACTGTAGTGCGGAATGTGCGCTCCTGCCTGATGTCCGGATAGCGATGCGACATTGACAATCGCCCGGTTGACGCGCTCCCTCTTCGCCCCTTCGATCATCAGCGGTGCGAGCGTTTGTGATACGAGAAAGACGCTTTTGATATTGACGCGTTGCACATCATCCCACTCTTGTTCCGTGAGCTCGAGCCATTTCGTATGGGTCGAAATGCCAGCATTATTGATAAGCACATGCAAGTCGCCGTATCGGCTTTCCACATACTCGGCTAACGCTTTCACTTGTTCGCGATCAGTGACATCGGCCGCAAACCAGTCTGCAGCCGCCGGCGCCTCGAGACGCGCGATTTCTTGTACCGTTTCTTCCAGTTTGGCGGCGGTGCGGCCAACAAGCACGACGTGCGCTCCTTCTTGAGCCAAGCGGATGGCCGTCGCCCGGCCAATGCCGCTTCCCCCTCCCGTGACCACTGCTACTGTATTCGAAAAACGCACCGTTTTCCTCTCCCTTTCTCTTTTGTTCCCTCGATCACACAGGACCTATTTCAAATACAGTCGTTGCTCTCATAAGCCTTCCCACTTCTAAAACGTCAGTCCACCGCCGTCGACCGACAACGTCGCTCCGGTGATAAAGGACGCCTCATCGGATGCCAAAAACAACACAGCGTTCGCCACTTCTTCCGGTGTTCCGATGCGGCCGAGGGCGTTCGCTTTCGAGATGATCGGCCATTTGCGCGCATCTTGTTTCCAAGGCGTGATAATATTTGTGTCAATGACGCCTGGGGCGACGGCGTTGACGCGAATATTGAACTTGCCGTATTCGAGCGCTGCATTTTTCGTTAACAAAATGACACCGGCCTTGGAAGCGTTATAAGCCGATTCATATTTTTTTCCTTTCATTCCAAGCAAGCTCGATGTATTGACAATCGCCCCACCACCTGATGTTTTCATGGCTGGCACTGCGTATTTGATGCCAAGGAACACCCCTTTCAAGTTGACGTCGATGACCCGATCCCACTCTTCTTCGGACAAATCGGTGCTCCGCACTTCCGAATGGCCGATGCCCGCGTTGTTAAAAAGAATATGTAGGCCCCCAAACGCATTGACTGTTGTTTGAACAAGATCGTTCACCCCCTTGGAATCGGACACATCCGTCTTGACAAAAATGGCTTCGCCTCCGCGTTCCCGAATGAGACGAACCGTCTCCTCTCCACCTACCTCATCAATATCGCTCACAGCGACTTTCGCCCCCTCAGCCGCAAACCGTACCGCCGTCGCCCGGCCGATGCCGCTGGCGCCGCCGGTGACAATGGCGGCTTTTCCGTTCAACCTCACGTTTCTCCCTCCTTTCCACTCTTTTTACACCCGCTTTCAAAACAATGTATACTAACTGGTCAGTATGTTGTTTCTTTTATTATACAATATATTTAGAATATTTTAAATCCTTTTATCCTCCTCATTGAGAAGCCTCCGCTTCCGAGCACAGTAAAAGGAGAAACGGAGGCGATGATCACCCGCTCGCTTCGCGGAAAGGACGCTTGAATCGCAAGCAAGAAAGCGAGAACCATCAAAAAGAGGGGAAGCCGCGATATGGGCTTTCCGTTCATCGATCGATGAGATCAGCCGCACCGTCATCGGTGCGTCCTTTGTCCTCTCCCCAGTTGTCTTGAGACTCGAAAAATGATTGGCAGAGCGCATCAAGCGATTGCAGTTGTTCAATCAACCCTTGCAAATCGCACGTGCGGAACGTATCGCTCCATTCACGTCCTTCCTCGGTAACCGAGTACAAATGAATTTCCATGCATCCGTCCCAACGGACGTTGGCGTCAAGCCAACCATCCTCGCTTTCCAGTTCGAGTGCAGTGGTCTTCCCATCTTCACTCTCATGCTTCGCTTTGATGACCCATACCATCCCTACACCGCCTTTCTTCCCCTTGCTTTGATGATCATTGACGTTTATGTCCGCTCATGTTCCACCCCAATCCATGAAATCGAGGGAGTCGGTCGACGGATGTTCGTTCGCCTAGTGTAGCACCGCATCCACTACAGCTGCGGCGCTGCCAGATTCAGCGAAGTGCGCAATGTGATCCAATTGGGGCTACCTTGTGGAGCCAAGCTCTACACATTCCGCCAAAAACGCTGGAACACAAGCGACATTGCTACGCCCTTGCATTCTGCATTGACGTCGCCAAATCCGCCATCATTTATAACGCGTGTCTTCCGAGTCGACCATTACGTTGCCCATAAGCCTTGTCGTTTATAGTATGCCTCAGACGACGGTTGCCGCTCCGAAAAGAGCTGGGCGGAGAGGAGGACATTGCCATTCGTATCCTGTCGGGAAACAGCGATACTAAAAATGGAGGTGCATTGGCATGATGGATCGCTGGGATGAATCAGGCGCTACGTTTGGCTGTCCGCGCTACACTCCAGGAACAGGTGTTCCTGATGAAATGAGTCCGATTCGCGATATCGCCCGCGGCTTTGAAAACGGGCGGCCGCCGGTCATTGAAATCACGCCAGCTGACGGTCGCCAAGAGGCAGATGCGGACGATATCGATTTTCCACCTGCTGACCGGGCGTTTTGAAGCGTTAGGACATAGCGCCTTCTGTCACAGTCACAAAGAGGATGTCGCGCTGTCTTTCGGACATCCTCTTTGTGTTGAAGGGGCTATGCTGATTGACATGACAGTACTATGAGCAACCGCACGGTCGGCCGCTACCTTGGCCAAGAGGGATTGGCGGTTTGCACAAACATAGCGGCCGATCTCCTCGGAGGCACGGTCTGTTTACACTGAACCCACCATGATGGAATCGGCCGGTTTAGCGGCGCACGGACACCCAAGGCCGCCCGTTTTCCCAATGAACGCGGATATGGAGGCGAAACGCCTCTGAGAGCCGCTCATCGGTCAACACATCCTCTTTTCGGCCGGCGGCAGCGATGCGGCCGTCTTGCAAGAGCAACACATGGGTGATCGATTCCACAATCTCTTCAATATAATGGGTGACGTATAACACATGGCACGGCCGAGCGATGATTTGTTCGATCAAAGAAAGCATCTCTTCGCGCGCCAATAAATCTAGGCCGACGGTCGGCTCGTCCAAGATCAACAGCTTTGGATTCGCCATCAGCGCCCGGGCGATCAATGTTTTTCGCTTTTCCCCTTGCGACAGCGTCGCATACCGTTTCCCTTTGAGGGCTTCAAGGCGGAACGATTCGATGAACGATTCCGCCATGCTCCGATCATCATCAGTGACGGCATCATACAAGCCGATCGTGGCAAACTTGCCGCTCACAATGATATCTTCGACCGCCTCGGCTTGCAAAGTTTCATGAAACTGATCCAGTGAACTGCTCACAAACCCGATCTGCCGGCGCAACTCCGGCAGGCTCACCTGCCCAAATCGATAGCCTAAAACTTCCACCTCACCGCGCGTCGGGTATTGATAACCAGTGACGATATTGAGAAGCGACGTTTTCCCCGAGCCGTTTAAACCAAGAATGGCCCATTGTTCTCCCTCTTTCACTTCCCAGTTAACCCCGTGTAAAATCGTGCGCTCTCCCCGCACCCACGAGACATCGTTCATACGAATAATGGACGTCATCGTTCCCCTCTCCTTTATCGAGTCTGAACCTCCCAATGGATAAAGCCACGGGATTTTTGTGTGAAATCAAGTGTTTCCAATTGCCTTTACATGGGCGCTGTCTCAAATTTCACAACACGTTCGAGGGGGCCCCCTACTTGGCGCTAGTCGTGCTGTGCGCCCGGTCTAAGGCGCTTTTTTCTGTTTAAATCCCTCATTCTCATTTGTTTAACCGTTCCATCTCTTGATTGTGCATTGGCTTCAATCTTTCATCCCAATGCTAAATTCGTAACATTTGCTAGTGTCATTCAGGCTTCAGCGCACGGGGCGACTTCCCTTTTTGCCGCTTGGACGAAGTGGAATCGATTCTTCCCTACGTTCTTTGCTGCGAACATCAAGCATCTTTTCAGCTTCTGTTGTTTCCGCCATACGGTTTCGCCGCGGCCGGTGCATCAAGATCATGGCCCCGCCAATCAATAGGCAAACCGCGCCGGCCCACCAAACGCGCTCAACAAACAAGGAAATGCCAAAGAAAATGAGAGCAAGGCCAAGCAGTCGATAAACTGACACGATTCTCTCCCCTTTTAGCCGCCCGCCACGTTTGGATTCCAACAAGCGGCGAAATCAAATGCATCAGGCCATTAGGCAGCCGTCAAGAAGTGAAAAGTGATGCTCCCGCCCGCGGGCTGCCCGGTTGGCGATAAAGACGTTCATTCCCATTTGTATTGTAGCAAACATTTCCAAAGGAAAATAGGGGTTTTTCTCATCAGGCTAGTGAAAAACGATCATTCCCTGCCGTACAGCGGTTTTCAAAGGAAGCGAAGGTGAACCTTTCCATTGCAGAAGCTGTCTTTTTGATCCGTATTCCTCATCCAATCACCAGCCTTTACAGTGCGGCAGCAGGAACCCGCTGTTTGGCAAACCGATATAAGACGCCTGTATGTTCCGGTTCGACCGCATGGACGCGGGCAGCAGGCACTCAATGAAACAACTTACTCTCAGCGACTTTTTCTTTGAACACCCGCATCCATCGGCTAAGCGGAGCTTGGAACGACAGGCCGGCTAAAAGCGCTGCGACCGCGAACAAACAGAGTCGCACCACATCGCGCCTCACGTTTTCCCATACGATGCCACCAACCGCCTCGCGCATCAAATCAATTGCGTACGTAAACGGCAACCAAGGATTCAACAGGCGAAAAAATGGGGGAATCAGCTCAACAGGGTACGTTCCCCCTGCTCCAGCGATTTGCAAGACAAGCAGGATAATCGCCATCGCTTTTCCCACATTGCCAAACAAAGACACCAAAGTAAAAATAATGACCGTAAATACCATGCCGGCCAGCAGGCCGAACATCACAAACCAGTGCGGATCACGAATGAAAATGTGAGGCAAAAACATGGCTGCACCAACCGTAACGACAAACGCCTGCAATAGATTGAGCGTCCAAAATGTGAGCAGTCGGCCGATATACATCGCTCGTGCCGTATTGCCGTTTTCTCTAAATGGGTCAATCACTAGCACTGAAACAAGCAACAACCCTCCAACCCAAATCGCTAGCACCGTATAAAACGGATTCATGCCCGATCCATAGTTCGGCAGCGGAAAGAGACGATAAGTTTTGACATCGACCGGATGGGCTAAAAAGGCACCTTTCGCCTGCGGATCTTGTTTCAATAAGTGGATGAGTTCATTGATGTCCGTTTCTGATTTCATTTTGGCGACTAACGCCGTCAATTCGCTAACATGGCGGGCAAGAAACGGATACTCCGTTTTTGCCGCCGTCAACCACTGTTCGGTTGCCTTAAGGTCACGGTCGGCGTTCGTAAATAGACGTTCAAGTCGAGAAATGACTCCAGCCATGTTTTCAAGTCTTTGCTTCGTCTGCTGAAAGAGCGGCGCCATTTCCGCCCATTTCGTTTGGATGAGCGGCAACGCCTGTTGTTCGTATGCTTGCCGAACGCCTTTCACAGCAGCGTCCACAGCCGCAGCTTGCGTTTGAACATGTTCAACTATCGTTTCAAATGATTGCCCAGCCGGTCTCATTGCCATGTCTTGCATGTCCGCAAACGTCTGACGCAAACGAATCAGCGCATTCCTTAGATGAGCAGGGCGATCGATATCCGCAGCTCCTTCTAGCCGATGCAGTGCATCGTCCAACTGGGACAAAAGCTGTTCGCCATCTGTTGCTATTGCCTTGCCGGTTGCTGCCCACCGTTCGAAATCATCATCAGAACGAGGCGGGGCAGCTGCCCACTGTTCCAACGAAACAGTGAGCTCTTCAAGAGTGCGCAGCCACGCTTCAGTCGGTGCCATAAACAGCCGGGGAGTTTCCTTTGTTTGAGCAAAAAAACGTCCCGCCCCATCCAGCCACTCTCTCCCTTGATTGACTACCTGTTCCGCTTTCGGCAACAGCTGTTCTGCTCGTTGGATGAACTGCCTTGCCTGTGCAGCGTCACGACTGGCTTTATCGAGCTGCCTCTCAATTGTCGGCAAATCGTTTTGCAGTCGAAACAATAGCGTTTCAAAATGACGAATATCCGGGAGCTGTTGCTCAAGCGTCACTCCTGCTTCATGGAATAAGGAAAACAGCACTGTGTTGACAATCGCTGTAAACTCATCCCCGACTTGCGCCGACAGCGTGCTGACCCCGCGTTCAGTAATTTTCGGTACGATGGCGTTTCGTTTGTCGTTTTCATAGTAATGAATCACAGCTCGCTTTGGCCGGTCGCGGACAATGGTCGCCAAGTTGGCGGAAAAATCCTCGGGGATGACGATCGTCGCAAAATAGTCCCCTTTTCGTACGCCCTCCATTCCTTTGGCCTTTGTGACAAACTGCCAACCGAGGCGATGGTTGTTTCGAAGTGCGTTGATGATTTCTTTACCGGCATGGAATCGATGGCCGGCTAATTCCGCTCCACGGTCTTCATTGACGACACCAACGCGCAAGTTCACCGTATTATCATAAGGATCCAATGAGGCCTCCACATTGATCCATGCATAAAGCGATGGGAGAACGATCAGTCCGGCAGCCAATACAGCCGCGGCCCAATTGGTCGTCAGCTGCTTCAAATCGCTCATGTATATGGACAGAGCTTTTCTCATAACGGATCCGCTTTCCTTTCTTCGATGATAGATGACCTTTGTTAGTATGAGCGAATCCATGAAAACTAAACGAAACTGGGCCACTTATGTTCATTTACGGAAAAAAAGCCAAAGTGCCAAAAATAGAAAGCCTAGGGCGGCTAGGCGCGTCAGATCAAACGGAATGCGCTGTCCGCCGAACAAACCAAAATGGTCAATCATCGAACTCATCACAAGCTGTCCGGCGATCACGGCAATCAACGAATTGGCCACGCCGACTTTCGGAACGATCAGCACGATGACAAATACGTAAAAGGCGCCGAGAATGCCGCCCAGCAGCTGCCATTTCGGCACAGAAAACATGGCCAGCAACTCGCCTTTTCCGAAAAACAATTGCACTAAAAATAAAACGATCGTTCCGATGAAAAATGAAACGAACGACCCTTCCAACACCCCGACCCGCCTGCCAAGGCCGCCGTTCACCCCTGCCTGTATGGAGACGGCCATCCCGGCCGCTAGAGCCATCAGCATCCATAGCCACTTCATCTGTCTTTTATCCTCCCCTTTTCGCTATCCTTCTTCGACAAACGTCCACCTCGGCTTAAAGAAGCACGGACTGTCGCTTCTTTTACCCGCATCATCTAACTTGAATGCCCCTTCTTGCCAACCAAATCTAGCGTTCATGCAGCGGAAGCAAGCGCATTTCCCCAATATCGGTAAAAGTATTTGACATGGCGATGAAAAATCCTTCTTTTCGCCCAAACGAAAAGGAGAGGATACAAAAAACAGACGAATCTTCATGACAAAGATCCGTCTGCATGTCTGTCAATCTGAGTTCACCAACAAAAGGGAATGATTCATTTATCTTAGCGAGTCGTTGGTTCATTTGGCGTTGTAGCAACGAACAGGCGCAGCGACCAAAAAGCAGCGAGCACGATGGCTAACGCGATCATCATGCGGCCGAGTGCATTTTGTTGGCTGAGCAAGTAGCTGTTGCACACACGTACTGGCACAGATAAATACAACCAGCCCATGACAACGAGCATCGAAATCGCGTTCGTATGAACGATGCCGCGGGCGATCGGGTGAAGCCGTTTCCAGCTTAACGATAGCGGCATCCCTACAAGTAGCGGCAACATCATCCATTTGGCAAGCCGTAGCAACGGTTCGTTCAACGAAGCATCTACCGAACGCGGCAATAGCCAAAAAGTGAGGACGCTGATGGCCAACAGTAATCCAGGCAAGCCGTTTTCGTTCCAACAGTTGAGCCATTCGATGAAACGGCGGGGCAACGCGAAACCAAACAGCCAGCCGGCTACCACCAGCACGGGAATTTGCCCGAGCATGACGCCAATCATTGATGATTCCATCCAACGCAACACCGGCGGCAGCACGAGTATCGCCATGAAGAAAGCCCCGCCAACTGCATATCGTTTTCCACTCACTTTTTCACCACCTTAGAGGACGCCTCTTTGGCCAGCAGGTGATTCAGTTCAGCGATGACCGCTTGCGGATTGTTGTAATCAAAAATGCGGACGAGCCGCCTTTTTTTGTCGAGCAAATAAAACGCCGCGTTATGTTCATACCCGCCTTTTCCATCGGGGATCACAATGACTCCCATCATGTTTAATAGCCGTTGAAGTTCCCGCTCGTTTGGTACACGAGCCATACGCCAAGTGACGCCATCTGCCCCATAATGATGGGCGTGATGCATCAACATCTCCGGGGTATCGTTTTGGCTGTCGAAACTAATACTTAAAAACGAAAGACGATGACTATGCGGAGACTGGCGAATGGCATCATAAATGCGGCGCAAGTTCATCTCAACAACCGGGCACACATCGCTGCACCTTGTATATATAAAAGTGGCTAAAACCCATTGGCCGCGCTGATCTTGCCAAGAAAACGTATGACCGTTTTGATCCTCCAACTGAACGGCCGGAAGCAGTTTTGGCTCTTGCAAGATAGCAAGACGACGGGCGGTTTCGCTCGTAAACGCGCGAAACCCGTCCGTCCCGTGCCATAGAAGTCCAAACCCAAAAACAAGGGTGAGGACAATTGCTATGGTGTTACGCACGCGGCCCCACCTCAATATTTTGCTTTGCCTGAACGATGATCACGGAAACGAAAAAGCGGTAAAGGAACACCGTGACCGCGGCGATAATGACAACGGCAAACACTGCTCCCATGCGGTCATACGGGACCCATTCCGGAAAATGCACAGCCCACCGCCGCGGTGCACTCACTTTACCGGAAAGCAAGAACGTGCCGCATAAACTGAGGAAGAAAACCGTATACACCCAGAAGCTGACCATATCCGCATAGCCGATTTTTCGCTCATTTCCGCGAATGAAATAATACATAAAACCGAATAACATAGAAACCGCGCCGACTCCCATATACATATGGAAATGTCCTGGCACCCATTTCGTGTTGTGCATCACATGGTTGATGACGATGGTCGCATCCGCAATCGCCGGTATAACGCCCGCAACCCAACCGAACATTGAAAGGAAGATGAAGCTTGACGCCCTATCCCATTCAATGCCGGAACGATAGACGATCATTAACGCGCCAAAGGCGGTCACGACCAAAACCGGCAAGCCATTCAAATAGGAAAATACTTGTCCGATAATCAACATCCATTTCGGCATGACAAAGTCCATCAATAAATGGTGCGGATAAACGATAATCGTAAACAACGTCGACATGTTCCACGCAATAAGGAAAATTTTGTATGATTTCCATGGACGATTTGTATATTTTGGCAAAATTTCATATACAGCGATTACTCCCATGTAAATGACCGAGTTGGCGAAAATATGTCCGAAGGCGTAAATCAAGTTTTTCGCCAGCAACGGATCCATTTCAATCGATGGTTGAAACAAATTGATTAAGCTCATGACTAGGACGCTCGCCCCGACCGTTAAAGAAACGAGATTGACAATCGAAACCATCGTGCTCGCCACTACCGTAGGCGGCGGACCGTAACCTTTCACTTTTCCGAGAATTTGCGGCCATCCAAGGCCGTGACCAAGGCTTCCGTATTCGCGAATAATGGCTCGCGACGTATCAAGATAAAGAAGCAAAAAGCTGACACCAATCAGCAACATGCCAATCAAGTACAGGCTCGCTCCTGTTTTCCCCCACATGCCGGCTGACATCGCCGGCAACGGGTACAAAAACGTCCATGCTCCAGCGAAACGGAAGACAAAAATACTGATGGCTGTCATCACCGCCCCCGTTAAAAACAACACGAAATGGGTCACAAAAATCGGAAACGATAAACGGACGTACTGGCGCAAAAAGTACCACATAACCGTCGACGCAGCAAACGCAGCCGCTCCAACCATAAACGTGCCATGCGCGGTCATCATTTCATAAAATGTATCTTGTCCAAGCGGAATCATCTTTCCTTGTGCCAACAACATCAACAGCCCAAGCACCATCATAAGCAAAATCGCAATACCGCTGACGAACATGTACAAGGCGGTCATCTTCCGAACGTTCGCTTCCATTATTTCCCCTCCCCTTCTTGGGACGGCACGACGGTAATGGTCGCCGTCATCACATGGTGGCCGATGCCACAATATTCTAAACAAAGTACTTGATACGTCCCCGGCTTCTCAAACGTGTAATACATCGTATTGGTATACTTCGGCATGGCTTGCGTCTGGGCCAACAGTTCCATGTTTTCATCATAAATGCCGACTCCGTGATTGACATCTACGCTCGTCACTTGAAAGGCGATCGGCTCACCGACACGAAATTCATTTCGGCTTAATACAAAACCAAATTGCCGCGCTTCCACTTGAACAACGGTCGGATCGGCAGTATGCGCTGGCCTTTCAAACGGCAAATCGCGCAGCGTATAAAACGTCGCTAGACCCATGGCCGCAATGACGACCAAAAACCATACATTCCGGATCCGATAGCCTTTTTTCTGAATTGGCTCATATTCGGAGCGCTGGCCGGAATGAGCGACGACGTATAAAAAAACGAAAATGACAAACAAGATGAAAACAACGGAGATGACCCACGCTGCTTGTTGGTACATGGCTATCCATTCCCCCTTTTCCCTCGTCAAGATAGTTTCACTATAGGGCATGGTAGCGTTTTCTCACAGTTAACTTCATCACAAAACAGACAATTTTTCTCACAATTTGGATTTTTTTGTCTGATGTGATAGAGTACACAGTTATGTGACAGCGGACTTGCTATAATGGGAGAAATGGTGTTAGGGGGGAATGGAGATGAAATCGTTGGCTTTTTGGACCCTATGTACGACGTACTTTCTCATTGTATTTGGCGGGTATGTAGCGTCCTCGAATTCAGGAATGGGGTGTGGCCCCGACTGGCCGCTTTGCAACGGGGTGCTCATCCCGGTGTTAAAAGGAGCGACGCTGATCGAGTACGCCCATCGATTGATCGGCGCTTTGCTCACGCTGTTGACGGTGATGCTTTGCCTTCGCTTATGGCGCTCTTCCCGAAGTGGAACGGATCGTTTTGTTTCAGCGGCCGCTGCGGTTTTGCTTGCCATCCAAATTATACTAGGGGCTTTCGTCGTTTGGTTTGACCTCCCGCCTATCGTCGTCACGACTCATTTCTTCATCGCGTTTCTCTTTTTAGGCTGTCTCCTTTGGATTTGGCGGCGCGCTCATCATTCTCCACACCTGCACCAACCAGTCAAGCGGACATCTATTGGAATAGAGGCGAAACGGCATATCCATCTTCTTTTCGTTTTGTTGGCAGCTACGTTGCTGCTTGGCGCCTATGTGAAACATCAACATTACGGTCTGTCATGCGGATGGCTGACATGCGGAGAACAACTATGGCCGTCCAATGAAGCCCAAATGTGGCAAACCGCCCATCGAACCGCCGCTGCTGCGACGGTGTTGTATACCATTTGGACGGCTTTTGTTGCGCACAAGCGCCGCTGGGGGCGCCCGCTAGAGCGACGACTCCTTTTGGCTGCAGCAGTCGGACTGCTGCAAGTAGTGATCGGAGTGATCACCGTTGCGACAGAAATTCGTCTTTCCTGGGCGATCATCCATTTGGCCGTCGGCACATGGCTCGCCTTGCTGTTGATCGACCTTAACATCTACTTACATATGTCTGTGTTAACAAGAAGATCGTCTGTCCCTAGACGGATGGGGGAACACCCCCGAACGCCCGCCCGTTAGACATCAAATATCAACCGAACAAAAGGCGAAGTCAACGCCAACGAGGGAAACGAGAACAACTGCCCACACCGGCCATTCCGAAAAATAGCCAAGGTGAGCCATCAGTCCGCCAAACGACGTCAAACCGAGGCAGCGGCGTGATTCCGACCTCACAGACGGAGCCGAGCTTGCCTGTTTGCTGGTTGACCTCAATAGCCATCTATCTCGGCCCTTCCGTTTGTGAGATGGTCATGCTACAATCATATCATCATTGACAAGAGGAGAGAGAACATCATGAACGTTCGAATGCTGGCAACAAACGGGTTAATCGCCGCTGTGTATATCGCGGTGACGATGCTCATCCAGCCGTTTGGCTTTACGAACATTCAGTTTCGCGCATCAGAACTATTAAACCACTTAGTCGTATTTCGCAAAACATACGCCATCGGCATCGTGCTTGGCGTCTTTTTCGCCAATTTATTTTTCTCACCGATCGTTGCGTATGATCTTGTATTTGGCGTCGGCCAATCGGTGTTGGCGCTTCTCATCACAATTGTTTCTATGCGCTATATTGAGAACGTTTGGGCTCGTATGGCGATCAATACGTTGTCGTTTACTGTCACCATGGGCATCATCGCCCTCGAACTGAAACTGGCGCTCGGCTTCCCATTTTGGCTCACATGGCTGACGACAGCCATCGGCGAGTTTGTCGTCATGGCAATCGGCGCGCCGATCATGTATGCTGTTGGCCGCCGTTTGGCACCGGGGATGTTCGATTCTGTCCATCAAAGCCGTTAGCAGCTCGTCTCGTTTGGCACAGCATATAGAGTGCCCGCCCTGTTAAATGGTGCATTCTTCATAGGCCCGCAAAGAAGGTGTTTACCAACTTTGCGGGCCTCAACATCTATTTTGACTATGGCATCGAACGAGTGGCCCATTCAATGAGTAGGGAAACAACGGCAAGCAAGCTGACTCCTGCTGTCGTCATTTTCAGCATGCCTCGCCATCTTGGCGATATGGATCTCCCCATACGAAGAACGGCAAGGCTGACAGCGATTGTGCCACCCCATATGAAGAGGCCAACTGGGGTAACAAGCTGGCGCCAATCGCTGATCCAATAGTAGATGACGGCCGCCTGACAGGCGAGCAGTACATACACGATGATTCTCATGGCTCTCCCCCTATCTAACCGAAGTGCTGAACGGTTGGAATGAGCGGCGCCGGTTGTTCCACTCTTCTTACTCACTCAAAGCTATGCCGACAAATTCCGGTGACAATGATAGCAAAGCCGAGCAACGCTCACCGGTTCGGAAACGGAGCTGACAAGAACAGCACCTCGACCTCGCCAATGATGTCAAAAAAGAATGGAACAACAAGGCCGATGGCTGTTTCTTGCATCGATTCCACCTCTTCTCTATTATAATTTTGGATTTTGTTGTTTTTATGTTGATTATTTAGAACATAGTTTTACTTAATATCGGAATGATTATTTTGCCACTTTTGCGGCAACAAACCGTAAAAAAAGCGTCCACGCAAGAAGGTGGACGCGCTTGGATGATCGTTTGCCGGCTATCATGAATGGAATCACGTTATGTTTGCTCCAAATCGATTGGAAAAGATGGGGCGATCAGGTCATCGCTCGCCTCGCAACACAGGAAAAATCATCCCGTTTTCCGCGTGTGTTGGTTTGCTTATTTCTTCAGTTCAATCGGCACCACTTTGCCTTTTTCCACCGCTCCAACGGTAATTTTCGATTCAAATCCGCCGTCCTCACCAACACTCGGGACGATATACACTTGCTTGTCTTCCGGGATGTTTTTCAACCCTTCGTTCATATGTTCGCGGATAGCAACCGGATCATCAACCGTGCCAGCTGCTTTCATCGCTTCGACAAAGGCGTAAAGAGCCAAGTAGTTATAGGCAGATTCCGAACTCGGTTCGGCATTGTATTTCGCTCGATAGTTTTCCGCAAATTGCGGGGCTCCCGCCTCTTTCGACTCAACAAGCGGCATGACGCCGATCGCTCCCTCAAGCATCTCGTAAGATCCGATGGTCCGCTTCATTTCATCTAACTTCGCTTGGTCCATGACAATAAAACCGCCTTTAAAACCGAGCTCACGCGCCTGTTTCACCACTTTCGCCGTCGGTTCCGACGGTCCACCGATAAATAAGACGTCCGGCTTTTCTTTCAATGCGTTCGTGATGATCGTGAAGAAATCGGTGTCTTTGGTGAAGTCAATGGATGTGTTGTAAACAACTTCTCCGCCTTGTTTTTCCCAATATGGTAACAGTTGTTCCGTCCAATCTTTCCCATATTGCGTCGCCGTCGGCAAAGCAGCCAGCTTTTTGCCAAATCGCTTTATCACATAGTCGGTAAATGTTGGAATGTACCCATCATACCGCGGCGGAATACGTATCGTCATCTTGTTCCCTGTTTCTGTAATTTTCGGCTCGCTTGTATAGGCCGCGATAATGAAATTGTCCGTTTGGTTGAACACTTGCATCGCCATGACGCCGCCGCTGTGCGGAGTGAAGATGATTGGCGTATGATGTTCTTGGACAAGCCGTTTTGCATTTGCCGCTGTTTCGTTCGGCAAATATTTGTCGTCTAATGATACAACATTAATTTGATAAGTTTTTCCATTCACTTCAAACCCGCCGTTCTTATTGATTTCTTCCGCTGCCATTTTCACGCCGTTTAATGTCCGCTCCCCGTAGTAGGCAGCTGGTCCGCTTAACGGGCCGCTGTAACCAATATTGACGACGTTCTTCCCGTCGTCATTGTTGCCGCTGTCGGCATGATTGTTCGTCGTCGAGCTGTTGCACCCCGCAAGCATCAACGCCATGACCGCTGTCATCATAGCGGCGATCGGCCATTTTCTTTTTTTCATTCTGCTCCCCCCATTTTTATACCGAATATTCAGATGAATGAAGGTAGTACTCGTTGCTCACCTCCTTTCATCGTTGATGGATTAGCATCTTTTGGCGTTCATGACGGACTGAAACTCGTCCATAAACGTCTGTAGAAATGTCCTAGCAGTGACATGTCATGTTCCGATGTACGCTTTGCGGACATCGTCATTGGCGAGTAGTTCCTCTGCTGTTCCTGATGCGACGATCGTTCCGTTTTCAAATACATAGCCTTGATGAGCAATGGATAGTGCCGCATGAGCATTTTGTTCAGCGAGCAAAATCGTCGTCCCTTCTTCGTTAATTTGTTTAATCGTTGCAAACATTTGTTCAACGATGAGGGGGGCAAGCCCGATCGACGGCTCGTCAAGCAAGAGCACCGCAGGACGCGACATTAAGGCGCGGCCGATAGCGAGCATTTGCTGCTGGCCGCCGCTAAGCGATCCAGCCGTCTCATTTCGCTTTTCATGCAAAATCGGAAACAGCTCATATACATGTTCGATTGAACGGCGGATGCCTTCTTTATCTTTTCGATGAACGTACGCACCCATCAGCAAATTTTCGTATACACTCATGCGGGCAAACAGTTTGCGCCCCTCGGCGCATTGCACGACACCGCGCTGAACGATCCGATCAGGCGGCAGTGAGTCGATGCGCTCTCCGTCAAGGCGAATTTCGCCTTGCGCTGGTTTATGCAATCCGCTAATTGTGCGAAACAGCGTGCTTTTCCCAGCTCCGTTGGCGCCAAGCAACACCGCGATTTCCCCCGACCTAACGGAAAACGTCACATCGCGAATCGCCGTGAAGCTGCCGTAGCGGACAGACACGTTTGTCACTTCAAGCAACGGTGCTCCCCCCTAAATACGCTTGAATGACCGCCTCGTTATTTTGCACTTCTTCCGGCGTCCCTTCGGCAATTTTTTCGCCGTAATTCAGCACCATAATGCGGTCAGCGATTTTCATAATCATCGACATTTTATGTTCAATAAGACAAACCGTCAGGCCGCCCTCGACCATTTTGACGATCAGCTCTTCCAATCCTTCTGTTTCGTCTGGGTTGACGCCGGCAGCCGGTTCGTCAAGCAAGACAAGCTCTGGGTCGGTCGCCAAGGCGAGCGCAAACGCCACTCGCTTCTTCTGTTCTTGCGACAAATTCGCAACGAGCCGATCCGCCACACCGGTGAGCCCAACGAAATCGAGCACTTCCATCGCTTTTTCTTTACACGCCTGCTCCTCGCGGCGATGTCGTTTTGTACGCAAAATGGCGTCAAACAAATTCGATTCGGTGCGAAGCCGATGGCCGATGATGACGTTGTCCATCACCGTCGACTGTTCAAACAAATGGGTCGTTTGAAACGTGCGGGCGATGCCGAGTTTCGCCCGCTCATTCGCCGGCAGGCGGGTAATGTCGCGTCCTTTAAACGTAATCGTCCCGGATGTCGGCCGGTGCAAGCCGCTAATCAAATTGAAGAACGTCGATTTACCGGCACCGTTCGGGCCGATGATGGCGTTGATTTTCCCTTGTTCGACGGAAAATGTGACGTCATTGACCGCCAACAACCCACCGAATCGTTTCGTCAACCGTTCGACGTGCAAAAACATGTTTATCCCTCCTTGACGTACCGACCGTCTCGTCCTTGGCGCGAGGCAGCTAGTTCAGCAGCGGTCTGGTTGGCCTCCCGTTCAAGGCGCCGCGCCTCTGCACGCTTCGCTTGATAACGGATGAAGCCGCCAGCAATGCCGTGCGGATAAAAGATGATTAAAAGTGTCAACACCGGGCCAAAAATGAGCATTCGATAGTCTTGCAAAAATTGCAACTGCTGCGATAAAAACGTGATCAACAGCGTGCCGACAACCGGTCCGGCCAGCGTACCGATACCGCCGACAAGCAAGTACGTTAAAAAGTCAAACATGACAGTGACATACGCGATATCCGGTCCAAGAAAACGGATGAATGATGCATACAGCGCCCCAGCAAGCGAAGTGAAAAAGACCGACAAAACGAATGAGGCGAGCTTGTTTTTCATCGTTGAGATGCCAAGCGTCAATGCGAGCTCCTCGCTGTTGCGAATCGCGATATACGTCCTTCCAGTCAGCGAATAGACGAGCCGGTACATCACAAATATGACGGCGAACAAGAAAAACAAAACTAAATAATATTGGGCAACCGGTGTCTGAAACGACAGCGGTCCGATGTCGCTTGGCGCCGGAATGCCGATGAATCCACGCACTCCGCCGGTTAGGCTGTCCCATTTATCAATCACTAAATAAATGATATATCCGACACATAGTGTATAAATGGCGAAAAAGTGCTCTTTCGTCCGCAAGGCGACCAGTCCGATGGCAAGGCCAAGCAGCGATGTGAATGCACATGAGAGCGCGAACGCCCCCCAAAACGGCAGTCCGACCTTCACGGTCAAAATGCCAAGCGTATAGGCGCCAACGGCAAAAAATCCAGCGTGGGCAAGCGACAAATACCCGGTGTAGCCAGCAAATAAGTTCAACCCGTAAACGGCGATCATCCAAATAAAGGACATCGTCATCATGTGCAAGTAATAGCCGTTGGCCACAAGCAACGGGAGGGCAAGTGCCAACACCGCAAGAACAGCGAGCCATAGGTGTCGTTTTTCGAAAACGGCCATCAATGTCCCTCCTTGGCAAATAGTCCGTTCGGTTTGACCGTTAAAATGATGACAAGAATGGCGAAAGCAATAATGTCTTTATAGTCGTTCGACACGTATGTTGCCCCTAAGCTTTCACTAAACCCTAAAATATAGCCGCCGACAATCGCGCCGGGGATGCTTCCCATGCCGCCGAGAATGATGATGACAAACGCTTTCAAGATGACGAGATGACCCATACCGGGAAACACGAGGTTGATCGGCGAAGCGAGCGAAGCGGCGAGTGCTGCCAAACCGCCGGAAAGAAGGAACGTCATCATGGCGACTTTGTTTGTGTTAATGCCGACTAAGTTCGCTCCTTCGCGGTTTTGCGCCATCGCAATGATCGAAGCACCGATGAATGTCTTTTTCAGGAAGAGGTAGAGCAGCATCATGATGACAACAGTGGATGCGATGATGAGGATGCGTTGAACAGTGAGTGTCAAGCCGAAAACAGTGACAACATTCCCATATGGCGTCGGCATCGTTTGATAGTCCGCCCCCCAGACGAATTGGGCAAATGCTTCCAAAAACAACAAAATACCGATCGCCGCAATCTTATCGTGAAGCGGCGGCGCATCACGGAGTGGATAAAACACCAATCGTTCCATCAAGACACCGAGCAGCCCGACTACGACCATCGACACAACAATGGCAAGCCCATACGGCAGCCCGGCTTGGCTCATCGCGGTGAGCGTAACATACCCTCCCATCATATAAAGCGCGCCGTGGGCAAAGTTTGGAATATGCAAAATGCCGTAGACGAGCGTTAAGCCTAAGGCGACAAGACTGTAAACGCTTCCAACAGTCAGCCCGTTTATGAGCTGCTGGATAAACAATTCCACCCCGATCCCCCCCTTATCTCTTGCACCGAAAACAGGTGAACAACTTGAACAGTTCGATAGAACCTATCGTTTTGGCCGTTCCTGCCCTCGAATGCCGTTTAAAATTAAGTCGACATAAATGTCGGTTAACTCCT
>Ga0310826_100265_pt1 | contig 68923 bp, 64 predicted proteins | sample WT_ome_FD_201306 | JGI IMG/M metagenome (GOLD analysis project Ga0310826, IMG submission 201306) | Sorghum-adapted microbial communities enriched on wild type (WT) sorghum from Joint BioEnergy Institute, Emeryville, California, United... ... | reverse complement strand
GGGAGGAATACCTTTCAACGCTGACGGGGAGTTGTCTGGCTGGGAACTTCCCTGTTATTTACAGGGTGTTATGCGCTAACATCTCGTGATTTTACCGAAACAATGGGCTTTCGAAATTTAGGTTTAAATCTACCAGAGGAGGCGGACGACTAGAATTCGATATCATCGGTTTCGTAAATGAAATTTGATCTGGAAATGCAAAAAATCGCCGGGCCGACGCTTCGGGCGGTCCTGATTGGCGCATCGGCCTGCGTGGGGAATCCGGCGGAACGTGCGTCGCGGCTCGCGCTTCACCCGAAGGAGAGCGGCGCAAGTACCAGGAAAGGGCGGCGAGGCTTTATAGTCGAAAAATCGACAATAATGACCCGTTTCGAGGTGCAGACGGATCAACATAGCCAAAAAATCGACTAAAAAGTTACAGCCACCGTCACCAAACACAAGGGACAACTGCAGACCGCTTGCAATTTCGCCGGTCCAATGGGAGTATTATTCATGAAACGCGACCCGCATGGAACGCCGCGGATAAGCGTCGAAGCGGCGAAAAAGGATCAAAGCCGGGGAAATAAAATTGAAACCGGGGAAAGAATTGAACCCGCGGAATTGAATTGAAGCTGCGGAATTGAATAGACGCCGCGGAAAAAAAGCTGAAGCTGCGGAATCGCATCGAAACGGCGCCATCGCCGGTTTCCCCTTAAAAATAGAACACCGAACGGCAAGGAGCATTGGAGCGCATGATGACGGAGACAGGAGACCAGACGCTGATCAGGCGGATCAACACGGCCATCGTGCTGGAGGCGATCCTGCGGGGCGCCCCGCTCTCCCGCGCGCAAATCTCGGAAAGGACCGGGCTGAACAAGGCGACGGTTTCCAGCCTCGTGCAGGAGCTGATCGACGGATCGCTGGTGTGCGAGATCGGCACCGGACAGTCGAGCGGCGGACGGAAGCCGGTGCTGCTGGAGTTCGTCGCCACGGCGGGCCACGCGGTGGGCATCGACCTGGGCGTCAATTACATCCGCGGCGTGCTGACGGACCTCAAGGGCGCCATCGTGGCCGAACGCACAAAAACGCTGCACCGGACGGAACCGGAACCGGCGGTGGAAACGCTGTGCGAGTGTGTGGATGAACTGATGGCCGCCGCCCCTCCGTCTCCATACGGCATCGTCGGCATCGGCGTCGGCGTGCCGGGGTTGGTGGACGACAGCGGCACCGTGCTCCTCGCTCCCAATCTGAAATGGCGCGGCGTCCCGCTCCGGGACCGGCTGGCCGAGCGGTACGGGCTGCCCGTCGTCATCGACAACGAAGCCAACGCGGGCGCGCTGGGCGAACAAAAATACGGCGCGGGGCGCCGCATTTCCAATCTCGTCTATGTCAGCGTCGGCATCGGCATCGGCGCCGGGCTGATCCTGCAGCAATCGCTCTACAAGGGCGCTTCCGGATTTTCCGGCGAAGTGGGGCACATGTCCGTGGAAGCGTTCGGCAAGCCTTGCGCCTGTGGCAACCAGGGATGCTGGGAAGCCTACGCCTCGGAACGGGCGTTGCTCGAGCGGGCGGCCGAGCTGGGTATCGGCATCGCCGATCTCGACGGCCTGCTCGCCGCGGCGGCCGCCGGGCGCGAAGACGTGCAGGCGCTGTTCGCCCAGTGCGGGGAGTATCTGGCCATCGGCGTCGCCAGCATCGTGAACGCGTTCAATCCCGATGCCGTCGTGATCGGCAACCGGATGAGCCGCGCCCGGCCGTGGCTGGAAGATACGCTTCGCAAGACCGTGGTCCGGCGAACGATGGGCTTCCCCCTGCGCCATCTGCAGCTATTGTTCGCGGAGCTTGGGGATCGCTCGGCGGTGATGGGCGCGGTGGAAATGGCCATTTCCGGCTTTTTCTCGCGGCTGAAAGCCGGCGCCGTCACGAACCGCAACGGCACGGGCAAAAAACAGGCCGGAAGCCGGTCATAAGCTCAGGCGCCCCACGCCGGCCGCCGCCTATTTGCGGTCGGACGGCAGAAGCAGCGAAATCAAGCCCAGCAAAGGCAGAAAACCGGCAACCAGCATCACGTCGGCCAGGCCAAACACGTCGGCGGCATTGCCGATGGCCACGGAGCCGATGGCGCCCAGACCGAACGCCAGCCCCGTCGTCAGCCCGGAGACCATCCCGACCTTCGAAGGCATGATGATCTGGCCGTAAACGACGCTGACGGAAAAACCGGACAAAAGGACAAATCCGAGGATCAGCGCTACGGGATAGATCAAGAACAGCGGCAGGTGCGGAAGCAACAGGGCGAACGGCACGGAGCCGCAGATGGACCAGACGATCGTGCGCTTGATGCCAATCCGGTCGGCGAGCCAGCCGCCGAACAGCGTGCCCGCCACACCGGCCGCCAGGAACAGGAAAACGGGAACCTGCGCCTGGGCCTTGGTCAGTCCGTAATCTTCCACCAGATAGAATTGATAGTAGCTGGCGATCCCGGCATGGTACCAGGAACGGGCGAAAATGACGATCACCAGAAGCCCCATCGCCAGCCTGGCACGGGGATGGTTGGCCAATTCGGACGAAAGGGCGGCCGATTTGGCGCCTTTCCGCGAGGCCCCGCTGCGGATACGCTCCCCGTATTCCCTCAGGCGGGCCTTGTACCACGGCACCACCGTGAGCAGCAAGGCGATGGCCGCTCCCGCAAACGCCGTACCCCACAGGGCGCCGATCTGGCCGAGGGGCAGAAAGATGAGAATCGTCATGATCGGCGCCATCGAGCCGCCCGCGTTTCCCCCGACCTGATACACCGACTGGGCCAGACCCCGCTGTCCGCCCGCCGCGAAGAACACCACCCGCGATCCTTCCGGATGGAAAACCGCCGAGCCGAGCCCGATGAACACCGCGGCCAAAAGCACGCCCCAGTAGGTGGGCGCCAGCGCGATGCCGATCATTCCCAGAAGGCTCATCACCATGCCGATGGGCAGCATGTAGGGCTGCGGCCGGCGGTCGGCATACAGGCCCACGACGGGTTGCATGACCGACGAAGTCATGTTGAACGTGAACGAGAGCCACCCGATCTGCGCATACGAAAGGCTCATCGTTTCTTCCAGTATCGGATACAGCGCCGGCACGACCGCCTGCATGATGTCGTTCAGAAAATGCACGAGGCTGATCGCCAAAAGGACCGGCATCACCGCTTTGCCCGCCGCGGCGCCAGCCCTCTGGACGCCCGCCCCGGTCGCCGTGGGCGTGGACACGCCGTCTCCTCTCCCTTCCCCGCGCGAACCTTTCCATTTCCGCTGCTCGTCGTTGATGGACGTTTCCGGCGAGACGGCGGCTCAATAAACCGTTATCCCCACAAAAATTTAACGCGAATAATGATTAGCCCGGCTAAATTTCAGCAAATTCCAGATGACCAGCGCGCCCACGAGCTGCAAAGCCGTCTTGATGATCGCCTGTCCGGCGATCGCCCGGCCCACCTGGTCCCAGGCCAGGAAGCCGGCGCCCAGCGGCGACAGCCCCACGACCACAAAGATGGCGCTGTCCAGAAGGCTGCCGACCGTGCCGCTCACCAGCACCCGCTGGCTCATGGACAGCCTCAGCCGGGTGTACAGCTCGGTATCGACGGTTTCCGAAAAAAGAAACGTCAAGGTGGACGCAAACACGATCCAGAGCGTGTCACCCAGGGCATAGGAAGTGATGGCCGACAGGACCATGGCGACCCCGATCCAGGCATAGGTGGCCGTCCGTCCGATGGCGTTCTGGACCAGATCCCGCAACACAAACGTGGCGCCGATCAGAAACGTTCCCGCCGGCACGATGAACGGCCCGATGGCCGGGGGGTCCAGCCGCGCCGTCATGACATTGGCGGCAACGATGGCCGCCAGATACAGGGCAACCGTGCCCGTTTTCCACACCTTCATCCCGCGTTCCTCCCCGCACTGTCCGCTCCGCGCGTTACCGGTTGTCGATCTTTTCCGGATACATATCGTGATTGAGCAGCCGATACTCGGCCATCTGCTCGTATTTGGTCCCGGGCCGGCCCCAGTTGCAGTACGGATCGATGGATATGCCGCCGCGGGGCATGAACTTCCCCCATACCTCGATGTAGCGGGGCTCCATCACGCGGATCAGGTCGTTCATGATGGTGTTCACGCAGTCCTCGTGGAACCCGCCGTGATTGCGGTAACTGAACAGGTACAGCTTGAGCGACTTGCTCTCGACCATTTTGCGGTCCGGAATGTAGGAAATATGGATCGTCCCGAAGTCGGGCTGACTCGTGATCGGGCACAGGGTGGTGAATTCCGGACAATTGAACTTCACGAAATAGTCGCGATCCGGATGCCGATTCTCGAAGGTCTCCAGCAAATCCGGATTGTAGGAAAAATCGTACCGGGTTTCCCTGGAGCCCAGATGCGTTAGACCGTCGCCAGACATGGCTGAGCCCTCCTTTTTGTCCGGAATTGCGGAAGGCGGGATGCGCTCCCGCCCCGTTTTCTTTCGTAATATAACATATCCTGCCGTTTTTGAACAACTTCGGGTATTTCCGCCCCTCAATACCTCAGCTGCAAATCCACCACGTTGAACATTTCTCCCCCGTTGCGGTACGCAAAGTAAAGCTTTTCGAACAAATCGATCCATTTTTCCTGCAAATTCAAGACCCCCCCTGAACTGTGCGGGGAAATCAGCACATTTTCCATTTTCCACAACTCGCTGTCGGGCGGGAGCGGTTCCGTTTGAAACACATCCAGCCCCGCTCCCCTGATTTCGCCATTTTTCAGGGCGAGGATGAGCGCCTGCTCATCCACCACATTGCCGCGCGAATAATTCAGGAAAATGGCCGAAGGTTTCATGGCCGCAAATTCATTGGCGCCAATCAGGCGATGCGTTGACGGAGTCAGAGGGAGCAAACTGACCACATAGTCGCTGACCCTCAAAATCTCATGCAATTGGTCCATCCCGGCCACATCGTCGAAATATTCGGGTTTTTCCGCAGGGTTGTTCTTGATCCCGATCACTTTCATATCAAAGGCTTTCGCCTTTCTGGCCAGTTCCTTTCCGATACTTCCCGCTCCCAGAATACAGAGCGTTTTCCCGTACAATTCGTCATACGGATATTGATTTTCCCATTTCGCTTCCAATTTGTTCCGGAAGTTATAGTGCAGTCCCCGGCTGAAACAAATCATCATGCCCATAATTTGCTCGGAAATTTGCGTGCGGTGGATTCCCCTGGAATTGGTGACCAGTACACTTTTTTCGCTCAGCAGTTCAAAGGGGAGCGCATCCACGCCGGAAGTCAAAATATGAAGCCACTTCAGGCTTTTGAATTTTTGAAATTCGGCTATATCCAGACGCCCCAGGGCCGGTCCGACCGTCACCAGAATTTCCGCCCGGGCCGCCTCCTCGCCGACTCCCGAATCCCAACTTTTGAAGACGATTTCTTCCGGAATGTTCCGTTCAAGCCGTTCCAGGAGTTTGGGGTCCATTTTCGTTTGAGCCCAATAAATCATGCGGAATCACCTCTGCGAAATCATTTCCTTCCAGACCATCAGCGCCGCCCCGGTAGCCACCGCGTCTTCCCTCAGTTCGCCTTTGGTAAAAACGGGCTGATACTCGGGATAGTAATAGATGTTCTTGCGGGCGATTTCGATGGCCGTCTCGTAAAACCGCTCGGCGGAATTGACCAGGGCGCCGCCGAGAATGACGATCTCGGGATGCAGCACGTTGATCAGATTGGCCAGCCCGATCCCGAAACAGGCCGCAGCTTGCTCGAAAAGCTCCTCGGCACATGGGTTGTCCCGCCTCAGCGCCTCCAGCAGATCGTCGTACCGGATCCGGTCCGGAGGCACCCCGAATGCCTCCAGCCAACGGCTCCGTCCCATCTTGGCCCGGGCCTGCGCCTGCCGTTCCAGCGCCTGGACGGACACGAAGGCTTCCAGCGCGCCGTAATTTCCGTCGTCCCCGAGCCGCGGGCCGTCCATCTGGATGATCATCTGGCCGACGGCCCCTTCCATGTCCACCGAGCCGTGGATGATTCGTCCGTAGGACATCATGGCGGAACGCAGCCCGACCCCCGCGTGCACGTACAGCATGTGCTGCGGGCTCTGCTTCCGCATCGCCCAATGTTCGGCCATGAGCGCCGTATTGGCTCCGTTCTCCAAGTGCGCCGGAAAGCCGGTCCGCTCCTCGATCATGCGGCAGATGGGCACGTCCGTCCAGCCCTGGGACGGGAAGCGCAGCGGGCGCAAAATGATCCCCCGCTCCCGGTCAAGGGGACCGACCGCGCCGATGCCGATCCCGCCCACCTGCGCCGGTGCGATCCCGTGATCGTTCAAAAACACTTTCATTTGTCCGGCCGCGTGGTCAACGAGCCGCTCGGGCGTTATCGTCTCGTCCATCCGCCAGCGGGTGAACGACAGGGGGTTCATGCACGCGTCGAAAAGCCCGAGGGCCGAATGGAACCGGGAAATTTCCAGCCCGAAGAAATACCGGTAGGCGGGATTGATCTCGTACAGGATCGGCCTGCGGCCGCCGCTGGACGGTCCCAGTCCGGAAATCCGGATCAGGCGCTCCTCCGTCATTTCCTCGAGAAGGCGGGTCATGGTGCTGCTCGTGAGCGAAAAACGGGCGAGCAGCTCCGCTTTGGAGACGACGCCCTGCTCCGCGATATGGTAGTAAATCACCTTTTTCGGAGACGGCAACGATCCGTTGTTTCGCTTCCTTGGCACGGGAAATTCCTCGCTTGCCAATGTGGACAAAGGTAAAGGGCTTGTTCAATCATTATACTTCACTTTCCCATGCCCAGGGGATTATTTTTCAATCTAACCAGTTCGGTGGAAATAAATCCATATGAAAATTAAGTTAACCGTATAAAGCGTATTCATCGGTTCAATTTCAGACTTTTTTCTCATACTTTATTTCAAAATGAAATAAACATGCTATAATGGTACTCCAACGGGGAAGGAGCGTGGACAGCATGAAGGCCCGGCTGCTGCTTTCGATTTTCCGGACCTTTCTGAAGATGGGGCCGTTCACCTTCGGGGGAGGATACGCCCTGATCCCCGTCATCGAACGGGAAATTGTGGAAAAAAGACGGTGGCTGGACAAAAGGGAGGTCGCCGACATCGTCACGGCGGCGGCATCCGTTCCCGGCGCGGTGGGCGTCAATTCCGCCGCGAGAAAGTTCAAGGTCTGTTGCGCGCCCGCCGCCGAAATCAGTCGATGAAATAGTTCGGATAGGCGCGGCGAAGCTCGGGCACTTCCCGCCGGAGGCCGCCGAGGTGCTCCTCCAGAAGCCCGGCGGCCCGCTCCTCGTCGCCCGCCCGGATCGCTTCCAACAGGCGCTCGTGTTCTTCCGCGATGCGATTCATGTACTTGTATTCGCGGACGGCCAGATAGCGGAACCGGTTCAGGTGGGCGCGCATGTAGTAGACGACACCGAGCAGCGTGGCATTGCCGGCCAGGCCGAGCACGGCGCGATGGAACGCCTCGTCAAGGCGCAGGAAGCCGTCGATGTCGCCCGCGGCGGCGGCCGTCCGCTGCTCTTCCAGCAGCCGTTCCAATTCGGCTCGCGCTGCCGTCCGGTCCCCGTCGTTCCAGGTGCGCGCGGCGATCCGGAAGGCGCCGAGTTCGAGCAGCAACCGGACGTGCTGTGTCTCCAGCACCTTGCGCTCCGAAATGTAGGCGACCCGCGTGCCGCGCTGCGGCAGCACCTCCAGCAGTTCTTCGCCCGTCAGGCTGCGGATCGCTTCCCGCACGGGCGTCCGGCTCACGCCGAAGGACGCCGCCAGTTCGTTTTCATACACCATCCGACCGGGTTCCAGGCGCAGGGATACGATCGCTTCCCGAATCCGCCGGTACACCTGTTCGCCCAGCGGCCTCCGGACATCGGCCAGCGAAAGGGGCCGCAACACCGCCATGATTCCATCCTCCCGTCAAAGGAGCCGTGGCTCTTGGATACTTGTATACAAGTTAATTTCCGAAAAAGCGTTGCCGTTCGACCGGTGCCGCCGGCGGAATTTGCCCGGGGTCAGGCCGACCAGCTTCTTGAACACCCGGTTGAAGGATACGGCGTGCACGTAACCCACCTTCGCGGCAACGTCGGATATCGGATCGTCGGAAGCCACAAGCAGGCGCTTGGCCTGCTCCATCCGGACGTCCGCCAGGTAATCGACGAAATTGACGCCCGAATGCTCCTTGAACAGATGGCTGACCGATTTGGGCGGCAGACCGAACCGGCCGCCCAGATGGACGAGGGACAGGTCCGGGTTCGCGTAGTTCCGGTCAATGTACTGCCTGATCTGTTCAAACAAGGAAACCAGCGGCCGCGAGCCTCGCATCCGCTTCCACTGCTCCTCGCATTCCAGCAGGATGCCGAACAAGGCGTCCCGCGCTTCCGCCAGGCTCTCCATTTCCCCGGCGATCCGGCGCAATGCCGGCTCCGCCCGGGTTGTCCGCCAGCCTGCCGATTCCGCCGGCGCCAGCTCCGCCATCATGCGGCCCAGGGCGACCGCCAGCACGTTGACCAGGGTGACGGCGTCGTCGCGGGTCAGATCCGCGAGCCGTTCGTTCCCGAACAGCCTGTGGAACGCGTCGCGCCACTCCGGCTCCCCTTTACGGAACAGGCCGGCGAATTTGCGGACCTCCGCCAGGCAATCGGACAGCGGCGAAGCCTTCCGCGCGGCGCGGATTTCCCGGTACAGGATGAGGCGGTTTGTGCCCCGGACCAGTTTCCTCCGGAGCGCCTCGTCCGCCTGCCTGCTGGACTCCGCGATGCGCCTTGCGTCCGCCGCGGGATCCCCGACGCCGATGGTGACGGTGAAGCCGAGGTGACTCTCCGCCCAGGCGCGCAAGCGGTCGCAGACCGCCGCCGCGTCTTCCAGCCGCACGAAGCCGAACCGGGCTTTCAGGAACAGAAGCCCCAGCCTGCTGCTGTCCAGCCATTCCGGCCATATCGCAAACCGCGTGCCGTCGGCCAGCTCCGAAGCGGCTTTCGCCAGTGCATATTTCAGCAGTTGCCGGTCCCGCGGCGAATGCCGTTCGGCCAGACGGCCATAGCCGTCCACTTCGGCGATGGCGACGCAGTAAGGTTCCCGGTGGGGCGGCAGGTTCAGGCGAATCAGCTCCTCCCGCCATTCCTGCGGCGCCAGGACGCGGTCTGCCTGCAACAGTTCGCGGAACAGCACCGCGCGGCGGAAGGCCAGATGCTCGTCAAACCATCCCTTGTACGGCGAAGGGATCCGCGGCACGCCGCCGGAATCGCCTCCCGCCGGATCGGCTCCCCGCCCCCGCAGGATCTGCCAAAGCGACGGCCGGCCGGATTCCGGCGCCGCGCCGGGCGCACGCTCATCGTCTCTTGCGCGATTCATCGCTTCCCGGTCCACCTCCCGCGCTTTTTTCCGCATGCCGCCTTCTTCCAGCATACTTCCAACATACTGTTCCCTTGCCGCTCCGTCAACACGGAGCATGGTTTCGCGCCATCCTCACACGTAACCGTTGGCCAGCAAGCCTCCGTCCGCCTTCAGGATGACGCCGGTCACGTAATCCGACATGGCCGAGGCGAGGAACAGCGCCGGCCCGACCATGTCTTCCGGCGTTCCCATGCGTCCGGCGGGAATCCGGGCCTCCATTCTGGCCGGGTTGTGCACGCCGCGCCGGATGAGCTCCTCGACGAGTTCCGTGCGGATATACCCCGGGGAAATGGCGTTCACCTGGATATTGTGGCGGGCCCACTCCACCGCCAGATTTTGCGTCAGCTGCGCGACTCCGCCCTTGCTCGCCGCGTAGGCGGCCCGCTGCGGAATGGCCGCGTGGGCCGTGACCGAGGTGATGTTGATGATTTTGCCGCCGCGTCCCTGCCGGATCATCTGCCGCCCCGCGTGCTTGCAGCAGAAAAACGTGCCGTCCAGGTTGATTGCGAGGCAACGGTGCCAGTCTTCCCCCGTCAGTTCCTCCGACGCCGCCACCATCGTAATGCCGGCGCAATTGACCAGAATATCCACGCCGCCGAATTCCCGCGCCGTCCGCGCCACCAGCTCCTCCGCCTGCTCCTCCGAGGCGACGTCGCAGACGACGGGCAGCGCCCGCCTCCCGCATTCTTCGCGGATGCGCGCCGCCTGCTCCTCGATTTGCTCCGCCGTGCGGCTCGCCAGCGCCACCGCGGCGCCTTCCCGCGCGAACCCCCGCGCGATGGCGGCGCCGATGCCCCGTCCGGCGCCGGTTACGATGGCAACTTTCCCCTGCAATAGCATGATGGCCGTCCTCTCCCCGTTTCGCATGATCTCTTTTTCGTCCATTTATCGCACACGGACCTTACCGCACCCGGCGGGGGTCCGCCCACCGGTCGTTCGGAATGAGCGGGAACCAGTCCGGCCGGTGCGGGTCGCGATCATACGGATAGCCGCCCAGCCGGGCGAATTCCTCTTTGTAGTGCGCCAGCTTCTCCCGGTCCACCTCGATGCCCAGCCCGGGCCCGTCCGGCACGGCGATGGCGCCGTTTTCATATCGCATTTTGCCGCCCGCGAGGATGTCGTCGGCGAGATGATGATAATGCGCGTCGATGGCGAAAGGCATATTCGGCACCACCGCGCCGAGGTGCAGCATGGTCGCCAGCTGGATGCCCAGCTCGCCCGAGGAGTGTACGGCGACGCTGTACTGGAACGTCTCGCACACCGCCGCCGCCTTGAGGCACGGCCGGATGCCGCCCCAGAACGTGGTGTCCAGCAGGATGACATCCACCGCCGGCTGCAGGATGTTCTGCGCCAGTTGCTCGAAGTTCACCACCACCGTGTTGGTCGCCAGCGGCAGCCTCGTCTTCTCGCGCACCCGCCGCATGCCGTTCAGGCCCCACGTCGGGTCTTCCAGGTAGTCGTTGTTCAGGTCCTCGATGGCCCTGGCAAATTTGATGCTCTGCTCCACGCTGTAGGCGGCGTTCGGGTCGAAGCGCAGCCGGTCCTGCGGGAACGCCGCCGCCAGCGCCCGGTAGCACTCCAGCTCGTAGGCGGGATCGAACACGCCGCCCTTCAGCTTGTGGGTCGTGAACCCGTACCGTTCCTTGAGCTGGCGGGTATGTTCCACCAGCTGTTCGACGGTTCGCACCTCCCCTTCCCCCGTCCGCTCGTTGGGATAGCGGAAAAACAGGTAGCTTGCAAGGGGCACCCGCTCCCGCAGCTTGCCGCCAAGCAGCCGGTGCACCGGTACGTCCAGTTTCTTGCCCATGATGTCGAGGCATGCGAACTCGATGGCTGCAAGCAGCTGCGTGCGATTGTTGTACAGGCTGGCGGTGGGATTGCAGATCTTGAAGCGAAGCCGTTCCAGCTCGAAGGGGTCGTGTCCGACCAGATACGGCTTCAGCCCCTGAAAGGCGAGCTGGGCGCTCTCCCCGCCGCCGCCCATTTCGCCCCAGCCGATGATCCCCTCATCGGTGTGCACCTCCACCACCGTACGCACGAAGCGTCCCCAGTGCACGCCGTTGCTGTGCCGAAGGGGCGCCTCCAGCGGCACGGTGACGGTGTGCGCGATGATGTCGGTGATTTTCATGTCCGTTCCTCCGTCTCCCGGCCCGTGACCGTGACATGGGATTTTATCCTCATTTTATATAGCTGTCCGAAAGTCTTCCAGAAACATGATTCGCCGAACATACAATATTCGCGAAAAAAAGCGTCCCGCGCCGGGAACGCCTCCCGGCCGGGACGCCTCGCGTCCGCGGCGGACGTCAGACTTTGTACGCCTTCATCGCCTTCATCAGCTCTTTCATGGAAGGACGCTTGCCGTACATCAGCACGCCGGTGCGGTAGATTTTCGCCGCCAGCCAGCCGAACAGCAGGATGGAAGCCAGCAGGATGCCGATGGACAGCGCGATCTCCCACACCGGCACATCGGTCAGGCCGATGCGCTCGAACATGAGGAACGGCGTGAAGAACGGAATGAACGACCCGATGACGACGATCGGGCTTTCCGGGTTCTGCAGGCCAAAAATGGCGATGTAGAAACCGACGATGGACAGGATCATGAGGGGCGACAGCGCCTGGCCCAGCTCTTCCGTCCGGCTCACGATGGAGCCGATCCCGGCGAACAGCGTCGCGTACAGGAAGTACCCGGTCAGATAGAAGAACACCGCGAAAATGAGCAGCTTCGGCTCCACCGCATCCAGCCGGATGCCGAGCGCCTCGAGGGCTCCCCGGTTGTGCGGCAGCGACAGGCTGAAGACGAACACCCCCACCAGCACGGCGATCTGAATGACGCCGGCGGTGAACGTGCCGAGGATTTTGCCGAACATCTGCTTGAGCGGCTTCACGCTGGTGATCAGGATTTCCATGACGCGGGAGCTTTTCTCCGCGGTGATTTCGGTGGCCACCAGCTGGCCGGTGATGGTCACGGCCATGAACAGCAGGATGATGATGGCGTACGTCAGACCGATGGCGACGCCCTGTTCGGCGGCGGTTTTGCCCCCGGTCTCATCCGTCGAGATGAGCAGGGTGTGAACGGCGACGGGTGCGGCCAGCAGCGCCTTCTCGGCGTCGCCCAGCTGCACGTTGCGGAACACCATTTCGGCCTTGACGCTCTCCATGGCGACGCGAAGGGTTTCCGCCACCGAGAAGTCCATCAGGGACGACGAATGGTAGGTCACTTCCGGGAAACCGGTCTCCGGCCGGTCCGCAAACGTGATGAATCCCTTGACCAACTTGTTCTCCACCGCCTGGCGGAGCGCCGCTTCGTCCGCCTGGGAAGAACCGCCGGATGCAATGCCCACCAGCCGGATATCCGGACTGTCCTGCCTCGCGAAGAACGCTTGCAGGCCCTCCACGATTTCCGGATGCGCGCCTTCGATGTATCCGACGGGTTTCGCTTCATCCGAACCGCCGAGATTCAACCGTTCCAGGATATAGGGCAGGTTGGCCGCCACCGCCAGCAGGACGGCGAGAATCGCCGTCGACCAGATGAAGCCTTTGCTCCGCAGCTTGTTGCGCAAGGTGAAAGCCATTACGATCCACAGGCTATTCATTTCGCTCACCCACCGTTTTGATGAAAATCTCGTTCAGCGTCGGCTCCATCAGTTCGAAGCGCCGCACCGGCGCCTGCGCCAAGGCGTGCCGCAGGATGTCCTGGGCGACTTCCTCGCGCTCGATGGTAAGATTGTAGCCGGCCTCCGAACGCGACACGGAGCGGACACCCGGCAGGCTCTCGAGCCCCCGCACTTCTCCCTCGGTCGCCAGCACGACCCGCTCCTGCGGGAACCTCCGCTTGATCTCCCGCAGCGATCCCTGCAGCACCGTCCTGGACCGGTCCAGGATGGTGATGTTGCGGCACAGCTCTTCCACGTGCTCCATGCGGTGCGTCGAGAACACCATGCTCATGCCCTGGTCGCGCAGTTCCTTGACGGTCGACTTGAGCAGCTCGACGTTCACCGGGTCCAGGCCGCTGAACGCTTCGTCCATCACGAGAATTTTCGGGCGGTGGATGACGGCGGCGATGAACTGGATTTTTTGCTGGTTCCCCTTGGAAAGCTCCTCCACCCTCCGGTTGTAATATTCCTCAATCTGGAATTTTTTCAGCCACTCGCGCAGGCTCCGGTCCGCTTCGGAACGGGACATGCCGCGGAGCTGGCCGAGGTAGATGAGCTGATCCGACACCTTCAGCTTCGGATACAGCCCGCGCTCCTCCGGCAGATAGCCCATCATGCGCAGCTGCTCCGAGCCGTAGGGCTTGCCGTAGTACCGGATCTCTCCGCGATCCGGCATGATGAGCCCCAGAATCATGCGCATCGTGGTCGTCTTTCCGGCCCCGTTGGCGCCCAGGAGGCCGTAGATTTCGCCCTCCGACACTTCGAAGCTGAGGTTGCTTACGGCGGTTTTCTCGCCGTATTGCTTGACGATCTGCTCGATCACGAGCGGTTTCATCCTGCCGCGATTCCTCCTTTTGCCATGCCATCGCCGGCTTATATCAATTCTAATTTAATTACGACCGGAACAAAAAAAATTTTCATTTTTTTTCTTTCCATCGACTCATTCCCCGGGCTTGCTTATGCCCGGATTGGTCAGACCGAGGTCGACGCGGATGGTGACCGGCATATCCGGCCAGACCCGCCTCCATTGTTCGCCGGGAAACCGCTCGCGAAACGGAGTGACCGTCGACAGACCCGTCTGCAGCGGATCGACGGACATCTTTTGCAGTCCGGACCATCTTCCCGATGCGTTGTGCTCTGGTTTTCCGGCGTGCAGGTTCTCGTGTTTTTGGCGGGACTGCAGAAGGAGGACCGCTCGCTGTACGAAGCGGCGCGCATCGACGGCGCCTCCGCGTGGGAAGCATTCTGGAATGTCACGCTGCCGGAACTGAAGCCGCTCGTCCTCGTCAACGTCATTTACACCATCGTGTTCCTGTCGACGTTCGCGCTGAACGAGGTGATCGTCACGATCCGGAACAACATGTTCAGCACGTTTACCGGCTTCGGTTACGCTGCCGCCGTCGCCTGGCTTTATTTTCTGCTCATCGGTGTCGTGCTGCTCGTCTGGACGGCGCTCACCGGCCGGCAGAAAAACTAGGGAAGGATCGTCTTGGCAAGCTGGAACTATCGGCGCGCGGCGGACAAAGCGCGCAAGTGGCTGCTCGGCACCGGGGAGAGCGGCATGGACCTACGGGCGGTGACCGGCTGGAAGCGGCGGCGTTCCGCAATCCGGACGGATCGGTGGCCGCGGTCGCCCTCAACCGGACCGAGGAAGAAATTCCGTTCGTGCTGCGAACCCCGCGCGGCACCGCAAGCGTGGCGATGCCGGCGCGTTCCATCCGCACGTTCCTGTATGGAGCATAAGCGGTACGAGAAACGGATGAAAAACGGCAAATCCCCGTGCCGGTGGTTGGATCCGGCCGGGGATTCGTTTTGTCGGCCCTTGAACAACAAAACGGTCAACCTAACTTGACCGCATCGTAAAAGAGCCGAAGCAGGGTCGTTTTCGTAATTCGGCCGATGACCTCAAGCCTGGTGTTGTCGTCAGGTTCGGCCGGACGGACGACCGGCAGGCCGTCCACTTCCCGGGCGATCATCTTGCCCATGGCTTCGCGCACGGTTTCGTCGGGGGACGACGTCACCACGTTGGGAAACCGCGTCATCACCATGCTGAGGGGCACATTGGGGGCTTGGGCGTTGCCGAAGGTCACCTTCAGAAGATCCTTGCGCGAGACGATGCCCGCCAGGTGTCCATCCGCGTCCACGACGGTGAGCGTGCCCACGTTTTCGAGAAACAGGGTGACCACCGCGTCGCCCACGCTGGCCGTTTCGCGCAGCACGACGGGAGCGCCCATGACATCGCCCACCCGCATGTCGGCTACCCGGGATACGTCGGAATGCCCCCCTTCCATTCGGGGTCCGGCGAAGTAGCCGACTTTCGGTTTGGCGTCTATGTATCCAAGCATGACAAGAAGTCCGAGGTCGGACCGGATGCTGGGGCGGGTCACGCCGAGCAGTTCCGCGATTTGCTCCCCCGTGATGGGGGCGTGCTTGCGGACGAGCTCGATGATTTCCAGCTGGCGGGGTGTGAGTTCGATCGTCGTTCCCTCCCGTGACGGTGTCCCGATGGCGAAATCCCACCCCAATTGTAACCGATCCGACCTCGTTTTCACACTGTCTGCGCTTGTTTCTGCCCGGTTTCTTGCTCTTTCTCCGCCTTGCGCCGGCGGTTTCGCTCCTCGATGGCGGCCTGGGCGGCGGCGATGCGGGCCATCGGGATGCGGTACGGCGAGCAGCTGACGTAATTCAGGCCGGCCCGGTGGCAGAACGCGATGGAATCCCTGTCTCCGCCGTGTTCGCCGCAGATGCCCGTTTTCAGCTCCGGTTTCACGCTTCTTCCCTTGGCCACGGCCAGTTCCACCAGCTGCCCGACCCCTTCCGTGTCCAGCACCTGGAACGGATTTTGGGGCAGGAGCTTTTTCTCCAGATATTGCGACAGGAACTTCCCTTCCGCGTCGTCGCGGCTGAAGGCAAAGGTCATCTGCGTCAGATCGTTGGTTCCGAAGGAGAAGAAATCGGCGTGGGCGGCGATCCGGTCGGCCGTCAGGGCGGCGCGGGGCACTTCGATCATCGTGCCGACGGTGTAGCGGCAATCCCGCCGCTTGTCGGGACCGAGCACCTGCTCCGCCACCTCCTCGATGAGTTCCCGCATGATCCGCAGTTCACCGGCGTCGCCGACCAGCGGGATCATGATTTCCGGCCGTACGGTCACCCCGCGGTCGATGCAGGCGGACGCGGCCTTGAAGATGGCTTCGACCTGCATTTCGTAGATTTCCGGATACAGGATGCCGAGGCGGCAGCCGCGCAGGCCGAGCATCGGGTTGGCTTCGCGCAGCGCGCCCGCCTTGCGCATCATCAGGGCCGCCGTTTCCCGCTCTTCATCCGTCGACGCCTGCTCGAGTTTTTCCCTGAGCTCTTCTGCTTTCGGCAGGAACTCGTGCAGCGGCGGGTCCAGCAGCCGGATGGTGACGGGCAGCCCGTCCATCGCCGTGAAAATATCCTCGAAATCGGACTGCTGCATCGGAAGCAGCTCGTCCAGCGCCGCCCGGCGCTCTTCCGGCGTGTCGGCCAGAATCATCCGCTGCATGGCGGCGAGCCGGTGCGGGGCGAAAAACATGTGCTCCGTGCGGCACAGGCCGATGCCTTCCCCGCCGTTGTTCCGCGCCGTCCGCGCGTCCTGCGGCGTGTCGGCGTTGGCGTACACGCGCAGCGTCCGGATTTCGTCGGCCCAGGCCAGCACGCGCAGCAGCTCTTCCGACGCTTCGGCTTCCCTGAGCGGCACCTCGCCCACGATGACCCGGCCGGTGGCGCCGTCCAGGGTGATCCATTCGCCTTCCCGCACCGTCCGCCCGTTCGCGCGCATTTCCCGCGCATCCGGGTCGATGGCGATCGACTCGCATCCGCAGACGCACGGCTTGCCCATGCCGCGGGCCACGACGGCGGCGTGGCTGGTCATGCCGCCCCGGCTTGTCAGCACGCCTTCCGCCGCCACGACCCCGTGAATGTCCTCCGGCGTCGTCTCGGGTCGGACGAGCACGACCCGCTTGCCCGCCTTGTGCCATTCTTCCGCCGTATCGGCATCGAACACCGCCATGCCGACGGCCGCGCCCGGCGACGCCGGCAACCCGACGGCAAGCACTTCGTTGACTGCGGATTCGTCAAGCCTCCGGTGCAGCAGCTGGTCCAGGTGGGCAACATCCAGGCGCTGCAACGCTTCCTCCCGGTCGATGATGCCTTCGGACACGAGATCCACGGCGATTTTCAGGGCCGCCTGGGCGGTGCGCTTGCCGCTTCGCGTCTGTAGAACGTACAACCTGCCGTCTTCCACGGTGAACTCGATATCCTGCATGTCGCGGAAATGGCGTTCCAGCTGGGCGCACATCCGCTCCAGCTGTTCGTAGAGCCCGGGCATTTCATCCCGCAGGGCGCCAATGGCGAGCGGCGTCCGCACGCCGGCCACCACGTCCTCGCCCTGGGCGTTCTGCAGAAACTCCCCGAACAGCGCTTTTTCCCCCGTGGAAGGGTCGCGGGTGAAGACGACGCCCGTGCCGCTGTCGGAACCCCTGTTGCCGAACACCATGGTCTGCACATTGACAGCGGTGCCCTGATGGTCGGGAATACGGTGGATCTTGCGGTACACCTGGGCCCGCTGGTTGTTCCAGGACTTGAATACCGCTTCCGTGGCCAGTCTCAGCTGCTCGCGGACATCCTGCGGGAAATCCGCGCCCGCCTGGGACCGCACGCACTTTTTGAAGTCCTCGGTCAGCTTTTTCCAGCCTTCCGCCGTCACTTCCTGATCCTGCTCGACGCCGAGGTCTTTCTTGAGGCGGCTGAGCAGCCGTTCGAAGTGGAACGACTCGACCCCCAGCACCACGTCGGCGAACATCTGGATCAGCCGGCGATAGCAATCGTAGGCGAACCTCGCGTCGCCGGTCAGCGCCGCCAGGCCTTCCACCGTTTTGTCGTTCAATCCCAGATTGAGAATCGTGTCCATCATGCCCGGCATGGACGTGACCGATCCGGAGCGGACCGACACCAGCAGCGGATTGGCGGGATCGCCGAACCGCTGGCCCTTGCTTTGCTCCAGCTCTTCCAGGGCCAGCTCGATCTGCCGCCAAAGCTCGTCGGGGAGCCGGTTGCCCGAACGAAAGAACAGGCGGCAGGCTTCCGTCGTCACGGTAAACCCGGGGGGCACGGGCAGTCCCGCCCGTGTCATTTCCGCCAGGTTGGCGCCCTTCCCCCCCAGAAGTTCCCTCATCCCCGCGTTGCCTTCGGCGAACGCGTACACCATTTTCATCGTCATTCGGTTTCACTCTCCGCTTTGTTCTGGCTTGAGCTTGCGCAATCCCGGCATGCGCCGTATACGATCCTGACTTTGCGGGTCGGCAGCGTGTACAGGACTTCGTTGCAATATTTGCAGATCACGATGCCCATATGGCCGCCCGTATCCGTTACGGTCGTCACCTTGTCCGGCTTAGCCATGTGTCTCCCCCCTCCGCAACCTTGCTTGCCGCATTCGCGATGTGACGGACCAAATCCAGCACCCTGCAGGAATACGCCCATTCGTTGTCGTACCAGGCGAGAAGCTTGACTTCGCTTCCCCGCGTCATGACGCTGAGCCCGTCGACGACGGCGGATTTTTCGTTGCCGATGAAATCGGAAGAAACCAGGGGAAGTTTGGTATATTCGACGTACGGTTTCATGTCCCCCGCGATCGCCTTGCGGAACGCTTCTTCCACATCTTCCGGCTCCACGGGTCGGTTCAGGCACGCTTGCAGGTCCACCAGGGACACGTCCTGCGTCGGCACGCGCACCGAAATGCCCGCGATGTGCGGGGCGATGCCCGGCAGCACATCGGCCAGCGCCCGCGACACGCCGGTGGTGGTCGGAACGATGGACCCGGCGGCCGCCCGCGCGCGGCGCAAATCCCGGTGGGGATTGTCCAGCAGCCTCTGGTCGCTTGTGTACGCGTGGATCGTCGTCATCCATCCGCTTTTGACGCCGAATTCCCGATCCAGGATGTACAGGACCGGGGCCAGGCAGTTCGTTGTGCACGACGCGGCGGTAACGAGCCTGTGACGTTCGGGATCGTACCGATCCTGATTGACGCCCATGACCACCGTCAGATCGGCTTCTTTCGACGGATACGTAAGGATGACGTAACGTGCGCCGGAAGAGAGGTGTTTCGACATCGACGGCCGGTCCGCGAATTTTCCCGTCGCGTCGATGACCAGATCGACGCCGAAGGTTTTCCACGGAAGCAGCCCCGGATCCCGCTCGGAGACGACCGGGATGCGGATGCCGTTGATGACGATGTGGCTCTCCTCCGCCCGGATGTCCGCTTCCCAGTGGCCGTGCACGGTGTCGTACTGGAGCAGATGCGCCAGCACCGGAATGGGGCAGGTGGAATTGATAACCGCCCATTCCACGCCAGGGACCGGACCGTCCCTGAACGCCCGGCGGATGCACAGTCTGCCGATTCTTCCCGTTCCGCTGAGGGCTACTCGCATTCGGTAATCTTCCCTTTTTCGTTTTTATATTACGTCCTAATTATAAATATGACTCATATATATGGCAATAACGAATTGAAAAACATTTAATATGAGTAATATTTAATAAAACAGGTGAAAAAATCAGGGGGCCGTTGGGTTTGTGTGTGCTTGCAATACATGAAAATATTGAGGTATTTTTTTCTGGGGAGGAGTGGGGTCACATGCTTCTTCGATGGTTGAAAAGGTTCATGATGCCGGCGGCAGGTCTTGCAAACATGATCTCCCTGCTGCCCGCCAGTTGTGCCCAGATTTACGGAGAGCGGAGAGTCAGAAAGCGGTACGGCTCCGGCCTTCCGCTGCCGGCGACTTACCGGCAGGCCAACCGGTATATCCTTCCCCTGTCCGGGACATGGTTGGTGGCGAATGGCGGACCGGATCCCGTCACTTCCCATTCCTGGCACATCATCGGACAGCGGTTTGCCTACGATTTCGTCATTGCGGACGAACAGGGGAAGACGCATCGCGGCGACGGGCGCCGGCTGGAGGACTATTACGCCTTCGGAGCGCCGGTGCTGGCTCCGGCGGACGGTGTCGTGGTGAAGGCGAAGGACAGCCGCCGGGATTATGCGCAGCCCGGCCAAATGGATCCGTTTGTGACCAACCTGCTGGGCAATTTTGTCGTGATCGACCACGGGGGTGGCGAATACAGCCTGCTGGCGCATTTGCGCCGGGGGAGCGTGTGGGTAAAACCGGGGGATCGCGTCGTACGGGGACAGGTCATTGGCGAAGTAGGCAATTCGGGGAATTCGAGTGAGCCCCATCTTCATTTTCAGGTACAGGATTCGCCGCATTTTCTCCTTTCCGCTTCCCTGCCGGTTCTTTTCAGCGGTTACCGCCGCCTTGTCCGGGACGGGGAAACGCTGCGTCCGGAAGAGGTGGAAGAAGGATTTCCGGTGCGCGAGGAGCTCGTCGCGGGCTGATAGAATAAGCCGCATCTGCAAAAGAAAAAAGCCGGCTTTTCAGCCGACCACGGATATTCCGCCGAATATTCAACCGAATATCGCTTCAAAAACCGGCTTGGTGTGCCCTCCCGGATACATGACGTACAGGAGCAGATACACGAATAGGCCAGTAAACGCCGTGATGAACCAGATCACCGATGTGGAGCGGCCCCATTTGCGATGCCGGGCAAAGCGTTTCCGCCAGGCCAGGACTAGGGTCGTGATGCCGAACACCGCCGCCACCGTGGCGAGCACGATATGAAAGAGGAGAAATACCAGGTAAACCATCCGCAGCGATTCCGGTCCGCCCCACGAGGTGTTGCCGACAAACAGCGTCCGGGCCAGATACAGAATGAAAAAGAGAAGTGCGGCAATCGCGGCGGTGACCATCACCTTCTGGTGGGCGTCGCGCCGGCCGCGTCGAATGAGCCGCCAACCGATCGCTACCAGCACCGCGCTCACCACAATGAGGCTCGTGCAAACCGCCGGCAGGATTTCATGCCATGTCATGTCACGGTTCCCCTCCCGCCAATTTTCCGAGACCGCCCGGCATGCCGTCCGGAAGCGATCCGCCCGTCTCTTCCCCGTCCTTGTCCCGTTCTTTGCGGTACCAGGCCATAAAAATCGTGTACAGGGCGACGACGTTGATCCCTTCCTGCAGCAGCTTCATGACGATGCCGCCCAGCTGCTGGTCCTCCAACGGATCCAGCAGGCTGAAAAACGCTGGTCCCCCCGTTTCCCGCAGCAGATATGTCGCATCGCCGGCCACGCAGTAGCCGATGGCGCGCACCCACACCTGCGGATCGCTGTACACCGCGTAAACGGCCTCGCCTGCAAAAATGATCAGCGCGCAGGCCGGCGTCAGCAGCACACCGCTCATGAACACGTAGCCGAGCTTCCGCAGGGGCGTCAGCCGGTCCCATTCGGGCACCGGGCTGGCCACGTGCCACCAGAACATGACGGCGGTGACGAACAGAATGGCGTAAAATGCCGCATGCAGCGCATATCTGACCATGATGCCGTCGTGCACCTCCGGCACATGGTACAGCGAAAAGAGCAGCAGGAACAACACCAGGCAGATGAGCGGGTTCATCAGGAACTTCAGCGGCCGCCAGAAAGGCCGGTCGAATGCCCAGCGCCACAGCCAGGACGGAATGCCGTAAATGATGAGCGGCGGCGCGAACATGTAGGAAACCGCCATGCTCGTCATGTGAAACGTAAACATGATATGGGCGAGCAGGCTGAGCGGACCGCCCTGGGCCAGATACAGAAGCAGGACGCCGATGACGAACGAAACCTGGCGCTTCGCCGGAACCGGTTCGGATCCCGAAAAACGGTGCCGCCAGGGTCCGACCGCCAGCGCATAGAGCAGCACCAAGGCCAGCACGACGACGAGGAACACCGGACTCCACAAGTCGGCAAACGAAAAATATCGGAAGATGGGCACGGCGATTCCTCCTTTCGTCAATCGTCACAGCTTGCGCCGGCACCGTTCAAAAAAACAAAAGGGGCGGCACACGTTCCCGCCCCTCCGGATTCGACGCTTACCACCACGTCCAAAGCAAGGCCAGCGCCACGAGCATGACCACGACGAATGCGCCGCCCACGATGCCGATGATCGGGAAGAGGTGTCCCCGGTCTTTCATGTGCATCCAGAAAGCCAGCTGCGCAAACACCTGCACGATGGCCATGCCAAGAAGCAGGAAAATCACGAACATCTTGTTCAGGTCGCCGGAGGCTACCGCGGCAAAGGCGATAATCGTCAGCACCATGGACAGCACGAAGACGATGATATGCTTTTGCGGTCCCTCCAGCCGGTGACGCTGCGTTCCGGCTTCATGGGAAGCGGAATGGTTATCCGTCATGAAAGGATCACACCTTCCCCATCAGGTACACGACCGTGAAGATGAACACCCAGACCACGTCGATGAAGTGCCAGTAAATCGCCGACACGTACACCTTGGGCGCGGTAACGACCGTCAACCCTTTTTTGAGAATCTGCAGGATCAAGAGGCCGATCCAGAGGACACCGAAGAGCACGTGTCCGCCGTGGAAACCGACCAGCGAGTAGAACGAGGAACTGAACGCGCTGGTGGTGAAGCGGTGCCCTTCATGGACGTATTCGTTGAATTCGTAGATTTCCAGCCCCAGGAATACCAGGCCGAGGGCGATGGTGACGGCCATCCAGCCAAGCATCGAACCCTTCTTGTGCCTGTGCAATGCCTGCACCGCGAACACGCTGGTCAGGCTGGACACCAGCAGAACGACGGTCATGATGAAGGTCATCGGCAGCTGGAACAATTCCTCCGGCCTGGGGCCGTCCAGCACGCTTCTCTTTAACGCCAGGTAGGCGGAGAACAGCGTGCCGAAAAGCACGGTCTCGGCGCCGAGGAACAGCCAGAACCCGAGAATCTTGTTGCGTCCCTCGAGCGTCGCTTTCTCCGGTTCGGGAGGCAACGCTCCGGCATGTTCATGCGCGCTCATGCGGGCACCTCCCCTTTTTTGTGCTCCTCCGGTTCGATATGGTATCCGTGGTCGTCAAAGACGGACCGCAGAAGCATGCACACCAGGGTAATCGCCAGACCGATGCCGGCCACCACCAGGTTGTACATGAAGCCGAAGCCTGAGATGAACAGGCCGACGCTCATGATGAACGGCAGGATGGAAGGCGACGGCATATGGATCGGTCCGACAGGTTCGGCGGGCTTCATTTCCTTGTTGCCTTCCATTTTTTCCTTCCACCAGGCGTCCAAACCGCGGATAAGCGGAATCTGCTTGAAGTTGTATTCCGGCGCCGGCGAGGGAATCGCCCACTCCAGCGTCCGGCCGTCCTCCCACGGGTCGTTCGTGGCGTGACGCGGCTTGAGCGACGTGATCACCACGTTGATGAAGAAAATCAGAATGCCGATCGCCATCAGAAGGGCCCCGATGGTGCTCACCAGGTTCATGGTGTCAAAGCCCTGGTTGGGCAGATAGGTGGCGACCCGGCGCGGCATGCCGAGCAAGCCGAGGAAGTGCTGCACGAAGAACGTCAGATGGAAACCGATCATGTACGTCCAGAACGTCAGTTTCCCCAATCCCTCGTGAAGCATGCGCCCGAACATCTTCGGCCACCAGTAATGGATGCCGGCGAACAGGCCCGTGATCAGACCGCCGACGATGGTGTAGTGGAAGTGGGCGACGACGAAATAGGAGTCGTGATATTGGAAGTCGGCCGGCGCGGACGCCAGCATAACCCCTGTCACACCGCCCATGACGAAGGTGGGAATGAACCCGATGGCAAACAGGTTGGCGGCGGTGAAGCGGATGGAACCGCCCCACATGGTGAGCAGCCAGTTGAACACCTTGATGCCCGTCGGCACCGCGATGGCCATCGTGCCGATGGAGAAAATGGCGTTGGCCACCGGACCGAGACCCGTGGTGAACATGTGGTGCGCCCAGACCATGAAGCCAAGGAACGCGATCAGGAGGGTGGCGAACACCATCGTGCTGTAACCGAAAAGCCGCTTGCGGGAAAACGTGCTGATCACTTCGGAGATGATGCCAAAGGCCGGCAAAATCAGGATGTACACTTCGGGATGGCCGAACAGCCAGAAGATGTGCTCCCACAGGACGATGTTGCCGCCGGCGCCCACGTCGAAGAAGTTGGCCGCGAAGATCCGGTCGAACATCATGGCGACAAGGCCGACCGTCAGCGCAGGGAACGCGAACACGATCAGCGCGGACGTAATAAAGGACGCCCACGTGAACATCGGCATGCGCATGAAGGTCATGCCGGGAGCCCGCATGTTGATGATCGTGGCCATGAAGTTGATGCCGCCGAGCAGCGAACCAATCCCGGAGATCTGCAAGCCCAGGACAAAATAGTCCACGCCGTGGTGCGAACTGTAGGCCGTGGTGGCCAGCGGCGGATACGCGGTCCAGCCGGCGTCCGGCACTTCGCCGGTCAGCCAGGCGACGTTCAGCAGGAGTCCGCCGAAGAAGAACGTCCAGAAACCAAGGGCGTTCACAAAGGGAAACGCGACATCCCGCGCCCCGATCTGCAGCGGAACGACAGCGTTCATCAGCGCGAAGATGACCGGCATGGCTCCCAGGAAGATCATCGTCGTGCCGTGCATGGTGATGATTTCGTTGAACGTGTCCTCGCTGACAAAATCATTGAGCGGCTGGATCAGCTGAAGCCGGATGAACAGGGCTTCGATCCCGCCGATCACGAAGAAGAAGCCGCCGGCAACCAGGTACAGGATGCCGATTTTCTTGTGGTCGACGGTCGTCAGCCAATCCCACAGCCAGCCCCAGAAGCCGGGATAGCGTTTGACCGTATGCGCGTGTGCCGCCACGGCTGTTTCCCCTTTCCGTAGACAGATTGATCAATATTATTCGTAGTCAAGCCGGTAGTTCGCCAGATATTTGGCGATGCCGTCGATCTGTTCCTGCGTGAGCTGCAGATCGCCGGCGGAAGGCATCATGTTGCCGGGTTTCACGTCTTGCGTGTCGGCCAGCCAGGTCTTGATGTTTTCCTCGACTTTCGCCGAATCGACCACATATTCCTTTTCGGGCGAGTCGTTGAACAGGATGCCCGCGACGGTGACGCGGCTGCCGATCCCCGTGAGGTTGGGACCAATCGGCGAGCCCTGGTCGCCCACAGCGTGGCAGGTCAGGCATTTGGAGACAAACGCCTCCCGGATGTTCTCATCATCCGGCAGCATCGCCGGGCCCTGCATGGCGGCGACCCACCTGTCGAAGGAGGCCTGGTCCACCGCCTTGGCCTTGAAGTCCATGTACGCGTGGGACGGGCCGCAAAGCTCGGCGCATTTGCCCCGAAATACGCCGGGTGTCGGAAACTCCAGGTACATCCGGTTGGTGAGTCCGGGGTTGTTGTCCATTTTCCCGCCGATGGCCGGAATCCAGAACGAGTGCTTCACGTCGCCGGCCACCAGCTCGAAGGCGATTTTCTTGCCGACGGGAACCACAAGTTCCTGCGCCGTGGTGATGCCGTACTGCGGATATTCGAATTCCCACCAGTATTGATAGGCGGTGACCCTGACCTGGACGGCGTCCGGGTCGTTCCAGTAGTCTTCGGCAAACTTGCTCACCGCGCCGACGGTCGGCACGGCCAGAATGATGAGCAGAACGATCGGAATGACCGTCCAGATGATTTCCAGCTTGTGGTTGCCCTCCACCTGCTTCGGAATGGAGTTGTCGCCCTTGCGGCGCCGGAAACGCACCAACACGTAAATCATCAGGACGAAAACGACGATAACGACCAGCGTCATGATGCCCACGGCCACCATGAGCACGTCCAACTGCCGCTGAGCCACCGGTCCCTGGGGATTGAGCACCGACAGGTCCGCGCGGCCGCAGGCGGCAAGCAGCGGAATCAATCCGAACAAAAGGGCCAATGCGAGTTTTTTTCCGGCGTGCCACCGATTCATACCACGATCAACTCCGTTTTTCACAGTTGTCCGTTCCGTCGCCTCTGCACAATTCTTTTCAAATCATAAGTTTTGTCACATTGATTTGTCAACGATTGCGAACCAGTTCACAAAATGTTCCCATTTTCGTCAAATCCCTTTTGCATTAAGGGATTTCGGAGTTTTCACAAACGTTTCTGCAAACGCTTACGCAAATCCTCCCGAACCTGTTCTTCATTTATTGCCAGCGCCGCCTCTTTTTATGTATGGCTTTCCTTCATATTATCCTTTCCTCTGGCGCACACTAAGTGATAAAAATCACAGTTTGAAAAAAAGAGGTGCTGCCGCCATGAACGCGTTCCGCCGCGGCCGCTCCGGCGCGGTTGCCGCGGCCGTCCTCGCCGCAGCCGTCGCATTGGGCGGTTGCAATTATACGGAGTATTTCCAAAAGAGCAATCAGGATTACGGAAGCCGGGAACCCGGCGATCCCAAGATGTCCCGCGCCATCTCCCACGGACCGACGGCGTCGGACGTCCCGCGGAAGGGCCGGCACGACAACCGCTATTTCGCGTACAGTTCGCGGCTTTCGTACGAAATTTCCCGCCTGCCCGGCGTCGCCGGCGCCATCGTCATGCTGACCGACAAGAACGCCTACGTCGGGCTGCTCACGGACTGGTCGGCCACCGGCACGAAATCCCGCGGGGGTTCCGACACCTTCGAGCAGGACAATACCGGCACGACGGAGGGCGTCTACAACGTCGACACCGGAGACAACACCTGGGACAACCGCGAGATGGCCACGCCGTACAATTCCTTTTTTACCCACCGCAGGATTTCGGATCTGTCGCCCGAACTCCGCCAGGTGATCGGCGACACGATCCGGAAACGCCACCCGGAATTGCGCGAGGTCCACATCTCCGCCAACCGCGAGTTCGTCAACCAGCTGGTGGAATACGCCAAGGCGGCGTGGTCCGGCCGGCCCCTGGCGCCGCTCTTGCCCCAGTTCAACAAGCTGGTCAACTACACCTTCGGCGGCGGAACCGAAATCCCGCTGCGCCCGGATCCGCAAAACGCCGGCAAATAACCCGCCAAAAAAAGACCGGCGAAGGGACGCCGTCCCTTGCCGGTTGACTTTTACGTCACGTTGGAATTGAGGCGGTTCAGTTCGCGCTCCACCATCAGGGTCAGTTCGTCTTCGTATCCTCCGGTGATGCGATATTTCCGGATGTAGTCCTTGACGAACTTGCGCGGGTCCTTGGGCCGGAAGATACGCGTCAGCTCCAGCAGGCTTTCCTGCACCTCGTTGTGGCTTCGCTTTGCCATGGGTGAACCCCTCCCAGCGGAAACGCGTCCCGCAGAGTATGACTTGCTTTCCGCCATTATAACACAAACACCCGCTCATTCCACTATCCGCACTTCGAACTGGTGACGATCTCCGGACAGGAAAAATCTGTCGCCCGGGCGAAGTTCGTAAACCTTGTGCGGTTCCAGCCGACGGCCGTCGAACAGGAAAGTTCCGTTGGACGAACCGTGGTCGAGGAGCAGGAACAGTCCTTTTCCTTTATGGTAAGAAAGGGAGCAGTGCTTGCGGCTGATCTCCGCGGCGTCCGTCCGGAACACCAGGGAGCACTGCGTCGGATCCCTGCCCAGGGAAAGCGGGTGCTCACCGACGCGAAACCTGCGGCCGGAGAAGTCACCCGACAGGCAGAACAGCTGCGGCTCCCCGCGTCCCCCGCCGGAACCCTCCTCTTTCGGCAAGTCCACCGCAAGGGCGCGAAGGGGAATGGTTTTCTCCAGCGCCGACGGGGCGGATTCGTCTTCGGCTTCGTCCCCGGCCTGGTCCGGAACACGACCCGCGGAAAGGACGGGCTCCCGCCCGGGCTCGGGCGAAAGCCCCGGCGTCTGCTCCCGTTGCTCCGTTTCTCCGATCGCCGCCCGCCGGGCGTTGCGTGTCAGCCTCAGAAAAGCCGCCACCGCCACCGCAGCCACCGCGACGCCAATGAGCAGCGCCGCAAGAAGCGGCAAATCGCCCATCGCCCATTGGGCAGCCAAGGGAACGATCGCGACCAACGCCGACACCTCCGTCACCAATTTGTAAACGCTTTCTAAAACTCACGTTTCAAATGATTCCCCAATGCTGTCGCTCTAGATTATATCGAAAACAGCATGCCCCCTTCAATCGGACTCCTTTCCCAATTTGTGTCTATTTCGTGATTTCCGACTTTCCCCCTCTTGACTTTGGACGCAAATGCCTCTATATTATTATGCGTGCGTTCGCTGATGTAGCTCAGTTGGTAGAGCAGCGCATTCGTAATGCGCGGGCCGGGGGTTCAAGTCCCTCCATCAGCACCACTACATATTTTTTTCCAGCGCGGTCTCCGGCTTTACCAGGGGGTCGCGCTTTCTTCATGTCCCAAAAAAAGGATTTTCCGCGTTCGGCATGGAAAGAATATAAGGCCTCCAAAGTTATTCGCGGGAAATCCCGTTTCCTGCCGCATAACAGGTGATGTCCATGCCGATCCGGTCCATCGACTGGTGGTCTCTTTTTTTGCTGCTTACCGCCTTTGTCGTATCGGTTCTCGCGTCATATACAATGTTCAATTTCATCCGCAATCTGCGGCGTACGAATAAATCCTTTCGGTTCTTCTGGCTGGCCGGAGGGGTGTTTGTCTTTGGCTTCGGCCTGCTGACGAAGCATTTCATGACAACCCTGGCCCTGCATCTGCCGCTGCGGGTTGACTGGAGCCTGCTCCTGATTTCGCTTTCCGCCGTTTTGCTGGCTCTGCTGACCTTCGTCATGCTGATGATGCCGGACGCCTATCCCAACCGCCTGCCTCTGGGCAGCCTGATTCTGTCCGTGGGCATCGCGTTTCCCACCTATTTTTGGACGCCGGGACTGGACATGGTCAATTTCTACCTGGATCCGGGCCCGTTCGCCCTGTCGATCACCATCCTGCTCGCCGGTGTTTACGGGTCGCTGCTTTTGGCGGAGAGGCCGCGGTCCACCAGCCGGTGGCCCGCCGGTTTGACCCTCGGATGCACCCTGATGGCGGCGCAGCTGATCGGCGTGAGCGCCACGCGGGAAAACACCGACATCGCCCCTTTCGAGGAATCCTGGCGGATGGATTTCCAGCTGCTGAGCGTGATCGTCGGCATTTGCGCCCTGATGATCCTGCTTTGCTCAATGGTCATTTGGTACATCGACAAGCGTCTCAACCAGATGGACGAACGATATCGCGCCGTGGTGGAAAATTCGCTGGATACCATCGCCATCGTCAAAAAAAACGCGTGGATGTTCGTCAACCGGGCCGGCGTCCGCCTGTTCGAGGCGGAAAGCGAAAAGGACCTGCTCGGCAAATCCATCTATCAGTTTCTTCCCGAATCCCAGCATGAAGCGGTCCGGGAGCGGTTGAACAACCTGCCCGCGACCGGCAGCAGCGGGCCGCTGGAACAACAGTGGTACACCCTGCAGGGCAACACCATCGACACCGAAGTGGTCGAAACGCACATGATGCTGGACAACGAGCCGGTCGTGCAGATGATCATCCGCGACATCTCGGAGCGCAAGAAAAACGAGGAACTTCTGATCAACTCGGAGAAACTGTACGTGGCGGGGCAGCTGGCCGCCGGCATCGCCCACGAAATCCGCAACCCGCTGACGGCGCTCAAGGGCTTTCTTCAGCTGCTCGCCTCCGGCAAGGCGTACAAGGCGGCCTACTTCGAAATCATGCATTCGGAACTGGACCGCATCTCCGACATCGTCAGCGAGCTGCTCATGCTCTCCAAGCCCCAGGTGTACGATCTCACCCACCTGGACGTGCGCAACGCCATCCGGGAAACGATGACACTGCTGGAATCGCAGGCGATCCTGCACAATATCACGATTGAAACCAAAGCCGGTCCGGAGCCGCTTTGGGTATACGGGGTCAGCACCCAGATCAAGCAGGTGTTCATCAACATCATCAAAAACGCCATCGAGGCGATGAAAGACGGAGGGATCATCCGGATTGACCTGGCAAGGGAAGGCGATTACGTGCTGGTCCGGATCACCGACCAGGGGCCCGGAATCAACGAGGAACAGATCGCCAAGATCGGTCAGCCGTTCTACACGACGAAGGAAAAAGGAACCGGTCTCGGTCTCATGGTCAGCTACAAAATCGTCGATAACCATCAGGGCAACATTCAGGTACACAGCAAGCCGGGAGAAGGGGCGACGTTCGAGATCCGGTTTCCGTACCGCTGCCCGGAGGACAACGGGACATCTCCGGAACGGATGGCGGACGCGAAAAGCGGGTTGAAGCCGGCTTGACGGAACGGGAAGGGAGCACATCACATGACACTCACCATCGGCGCCCGCGTTCTGAAAACCGGGGTGGCCGTCGCCGTCGCCCTTTGGGTCGGCAAACTCATCGGCCTTGAATCCCCCATACTGGCCGCCGTCGCGGCCATTTTCACCATCCAGCCTTCCATTTACCGGTCCTGGCTGCAGGTGCTTGAACAGCTGCAAAGCAACGTGATGGGAGCCGTCGCGGCCGTCGCCGCCGCCTGGCTCCTCGGCACTTCTCCGGTCATCGTCGGACTCATTTGCATCCTGGTCATCGCCCTTTGCATCCGCTTGAAAATGGAGGAATCCATCGGCCTTGCACTGGTGACCGTCGTCGTGCTGATGGAATCCAGCGATCTGGGCTGGATGGTTGCCCTGGAGCGGCTTGCCGCCCTGGGGACCGGCATCGCCGCCGCGCTGGTGGTCAACGTGACCATCGCGCCTCCGCGGCACCGTCCGCGATTCATCCGTCAGGTCCGGGAAGCCCAGGAGCTGCTGGCGCGCCTGCTGCGCGCCGCCGTCATGCACGAACTCCGGGAAACCGTATACCGCGCCGAACGGAAACGGCTCCAGGACACGATGCTGAAGCTGGAGAAAAGCTTCCAGCTGCTGGCGGAAGAACGGGTCTGGAGAAAACGGACCCGCGCGCGGCGCGCCCGTTGGCTGGCGGTGTACCGCTGCATGCTGGGCGCCCTGGAGAAAGGCGCCGCCCTGCTGGAAGCGACGGACCGGCACCCTGTGGCCGCTCCTTCCGAGGGCAAGCCGGAAAGCCTCGCCGCACGGCAGATCGAGGTGCTGTGCGGATACCATGAACATCTGATGTGGAAGTGGGAGGGGAAAACGAGACCGGGCTCCAGCGCCGCGGCGCCGCCGGAGGAAGCCGCGGCGGCGCTCGTCGACTTTTTCAGCAAGGCGACGGAAGGGTATCCGCCGACGGAGCGGGCCCGGCTGATCGCGGTGGCGTCGGCCCTGTTCGCGTACGAGGAAATGCTGCGCAGGCTGGACCGGCTGATGGATCAGGTGCGGCTGCGAACCGGAGGAGACGCGGCGGCCAAAGCGGAAGCGTCCGGCTGACGGAGCCGGACGCTTCACTTTGCGAAAAGTTTTTCCACCTTCTTGCCGATGAGCAGGACCGCGACGAGCACGGCCGCCGACAGGGCCAGCCGTACCGGATTTTCCGCCAGCGCCCGCAGGTCGTGGCCAATCGCGGTCATGACAAAAATCATCACGGCCTTGCCGAAGAGGATCGCGGCGAAAAACACGGGAAAAGGCATGCGCGTCATTCCGGCGGCCACATTGACCAGCACGGACGGCGTAAAAGGAAAGCAGGACAGCACAAACACCGTCGTGAAACCTCTTCGCTCCAGCCAGCCGATAAATTTCTCCGCCTGCGCATAGCGTTCCCGCAGCCTTTGCCCCAGCCGTCCGCCCAGCCCGCGAGCCAGCCAAAATACCGCGGATGCGCCGAGACAGACGCCGATCCACGAATACAGAAAGCCCAGCCAGAAGCCGAAGGCATTGGCGTTGGCCACGACAAACACGGCCAGGGGCAGAAACGGCAGCAGCGCTTCCAGCAAAGGCAACAGGATGCCGGTCAGCGGCCCGAATTCGGAATACCGGTCGAGAACGGTACGGAGGTCGAACCCTTGCGGCCACCAGGATAACAAAAAATTTGGGATGAATTCCGACATTGCCGATTCCCTACTCCTTCACCGTCGCTGCGGGATTGTCGCCGCCCTGGGGCCGCAGCGGAAGAATCAGGTACAGGATCCCGATGGCTCCGAAGATCACGCCCGCCAGGCCGACGAGAAACCCTTCGCCCCAGAGGGTGGCGATGAGCCCGCCGAAGTACGGCCCGAAGATGCCGCCCACGCCTTCCACCGTGGAAAAAATCCCCCAGCCGAGCCCCCGCTGCGCGGGCGGGATGTACGCCGCGAGCAGCGCGTTCCACGCGGGGAGAACGGCCGAGTAGCACAGCCCGAGCGCGAGCGCGCACACCATCGCCAGCGGGACGGAGGGATGGAGGGTGAGCGCGTAAAGGGCCACCCCGAAGCCGAAAAAACCGGCGGTCAAAAACCGCCTTTGCCCGAACCGGTCGGCGAGCCTTCCCATGGGAACGAGGCCGAGCGCCGTGCAACCGCCGCCGATCAGAAGCAGCAGCGAGTACTGGGTCGGGGTCAGCCCCAGCTGAACCTCGGCGAAGCTCGGCAGAATCGGCAGCAGCATGCCGGCCGTCGCCGCCTGCAGCACCATGGCGGGAAGCAGCGGTTTCGTATCCTGCAGGCGCTGCCGCATCATCCGCCATTGCTCGCGAAACGGGACGACCAGTCCGTCACCGATCCGTTCCGCGGCCAGCCCATGCGCCAGCAGCCAGTTCAGCGCGCAGCACGCGACCAGCAGCGCGTACGTCCAGGTGTAGTCCGCTTCCAGGAGCGCGTTGGTGACCACGGGGCCGGCGCCGAGACCGACCAGCCAGATCGTGTACAGCATCCCCATTTGCGTGGCGCGCTTCTCCCGGCGGACCCGCGTGAGACAAACGATCCAGATGGGTGAGACGCCCGCGCCGTACACCGCCGCCGCAACAATGAACAGCCAGGGCCGGTCGGCGAACCCCATCGCCGCCGCGCCGGCCAGGGAGGCGATGAGTCCGCCCCGGACGACGGCGCCGGCGGAAAACCGGTCGAGCAGGTACCCGATGGCCAGCTTCAGGCACGTGTCGGACAAAAAAAGCGCGGTAATCGCCGCGCCGATCGTCTCCAGGCTGTGCGCCAGGGCGTTCTTGCCGAAGATCGGCAGAAAGCTGATCAGAACCGCGCCGCGGACGAACTGGACCGCAAACAGCACGGCGGCGGTCCGCCGCAGTTCCGGAGCAAGCCATGTCAACAGCGTTCGTTTCACGCTTCCGTACCTTTTGATTGATCCCGGTCGGGAGTTTGTCTTCCATATTTTAACTTATCCGGGCGAAGGATTCAAAAAAAATCAGATGAGCAGCTCATACAGCAAGGGGTCCTTGTTCAGCTCCACGAAGCGAACGCCCTTTTGCTGCATGCGCCGGATGAGCGGCTCGTAGTCCTCCCGGTTCTTCAGTTCGATGCCGACCAGGGCGGGTCCGTTTTCCTTATGGTGCTTTTTCGTGTATTCAAAATGCACGATGTCGTCCGTCGGTCCGAGCACCTGGTCGAGAAACTCGCGCAGCGCGCCGGCCCGTTGCGGGAAACTGATCATGAAATAATGTTTCAGGCCTTCGTAGATGAGGGAGCGAAGCTTGATCTCGGGCATGCGGTCCACATCGTTGTTGCCGCCGCTGATCAGGCAGACGACGTTTTTGCCGCGCAACCGGTCGCCAAGCAGGGACAGGGCGGCCACCGGCATGGCGCCGGCCGGCTCGGCGATGACGGCGTGGTCGTTGTACAGTTCCAAAATGGCGGAACAGACCGCCCCTTCCGGCACCAGCAGCACTTCATCCAGCAGCCTGCGGCAAATGTCGAAGGTCAGCCGGCCGACCCGCCGGACGGCGGCGCCGTCGACGAACTTGTCGATCTCGTCCAGCGTGACCACTTGCCCCGCCTTCAGCGACTCGTACATGGCCGGAGCGCCTTCCGGTTCCAGGCCGATGACGACGGTGGAAGGGCTCACCGCCTTTACATAGGAAGCAATGCCTGCCGCCAGACCCCCGCCGCCCACCGTCACGAGCAGATAGTCGATGGGGCCCGGCGCGGCGTCGATGATTTCCTTGCCGATGCTGCCGTTGCCGGCGATGATCTGCGGATCGTCGAACGGGTGGACGAAGGGCAGGCCTTCCGCTTCGGCGGTGCGCACCGCGATTTCGTAGGCGTCGTCGAAGGTGTCGCCCGCCAGGCGAACCTCCACCCGGTCTCCGCCAAGCCGGGTCACCTGACGGACTTTCTGGCGCGGCGTGGTCAGCGGCATGAAAATGATGCCCGGAATGTCCAGCGTCCGACAGGAATACGCCACGCCCTGGGCATGGTTGCCCGCGCTGGCGCACACCACTCCACGCTTCCGCACGTCGGCCGGCATCGACGAGATGAGGTGATAGGCGCCGCGAATCTTGAACGAGCGGACCAACTGGAGGTCTTCCCGTTTCAGGAACACTTCGCACCCGTATTTTTCCGACAACCCTTTGTTATGCTGCAGCGGCGTGGGTTCGACGACATCCCGAAGCACATGGTGGGCCTGCAAAATGTCCTCCAGACGGACCGCGGGGGTTGTCTGATTCATGCACCGTTCCTCCTCGTCGAAGCAAAATCGGACGTCTGCGGAAGCTTAAACAAAAACATCCGTCCGTCGGGGACGGATGGGCCATCCGTGGTAACGTTCGGCCAAACCCCGGCGCATCTTCCCGCCGAAGGCGCCGAAGCCAGAAGATTGCATTTTCTTTATACTCCTTCGGCAAATGGAAGTCAAACGGCGAGTGTCAGGAAGATGACCCCAAAGCCGACGATCATCGCGGCCAGGCCGATCGGCAGGCCAAGGCGGGCCCATTCCCGGCTGGTGATCTTCAGCTTCGAGGCGGAAATGATGTTCGGAATGTTGCCGGGAATCAGCATGCCCCCGCTGATGAGCAGCCCGAGAAGCACCGCCTTCACGGTGGCGGCGCCCATGGCCGGGCTGAGCTCCGCGGCGGCCAGGGTGGCGTTGTCCAGAACGGCGGAGACCATGTTGATCCAGTACAGCACATAGGGATGGAGATCGATAATATACAGGTTGATCAGCGGCTCAAAACCGGATCCCAGGAACACCAGGGCCATGACGAACAGGTACACTTTCACGGCCCGAATGATGATTTCCTTGTAGGTTTCCGTCAATCTCTCCGCCTTGAGCCCGTTGCCGTTCTGGCGGGGCTTGATCAGGAAGAACGTCAGAAGGCCGAACAGCAGCACGCCCGGCACGATGTAATCTCCCATGAGCCTGAGCAGGTAGAAAAAGTCCCCATGCATCTTGCTGACGGCGATGGTCGACAGCGGCTCGCCGATCGGAGTCAGCACGGCGCCCAGCCCGATGGAGAAACACGCCAGAACCACGGCGGTCAGTTCCGACCGGCGGTCAAGCCTGAGAACGCTGACAATTTCGACAAGAACCAGGGCGGCGATCATGGCCGTGATCACGCTGGAGAGAAAACCCAGAATGATGACCACCAGTCCCAGAAACAGCCGGACGGGCATCACCCGGGTCAGCGCCATCACGCCCTGCTCCAGGGGAGCAGCCAGCCACTTGAAAAGCAGTCCGGCCACCAGCACGGCGATGGTGATCATGACCGGTTCCTCAAGAGCGTGGACCACCAGGTGCCAATCGAACACCCCGCTGGTTAAGACGGCGGCAATGCCCATGACGAAAAGGAAAATTTCCAGATTGTGCTCCACTTTCTTGACCGTAAATGGCATGAACAAAACCAACAGCAGGATGACGATGAGTCCGGCAACCATGGGGCCGACTTCCTTTCTGCGGGAATCTTGCTGCAAAAAAACCATTACTCATTGTACCGGACGGATAAGCCGTTTGACAATCCAAATTGGGTCATTTGAAGACCCGGGCGGCTTCCACCGCTTTTTTCCAGCCCTCGTACTTCTCGGTCCGTAAGCTTTCGTCCATTCCGGGGACATAGGTCCGCTCCGCCTTCCACTGCGCCGCGATTTCGTCCCGGTTCTCCCAGAATCCCACGGCCAGGCCGGCCAGGTAGGCGGCTCCCAGCGCCGTCGTCTCGTGGGTGGTCGGCCGCTCGACGGGAACCCCCAGAATGTCGCTCTGGAACTGCATGAGGAAATCGTTGAGCGCCGCGCCGCCGTCCGCCCGCAGTTTTTCCAGGCGGATGCCTGAGTCTTCTTCCATGGCGGCCAGAACGTCCTTCGTCTGGTATGCGAGCGCTTCCAGCGTGGCCCGGATCAGGTGCGCTCTGCCGGTGCCCCGCGTCAGGCCGAAAATCGCCCCGCGCACCCGGCTGTCCCAGTACGGCGTCCCCAGTCCGACAAAAGCGGGCACCACGTATACCCCGTCCGTCGATTCCACCTGCCTTGCGTAGTCTTCGCTTTCCCGGGCCGACGAAATCAGCTGCAGGCCGTCGCGCAGCCACTGGATCGCCGAGCCGGCGACGAAGACGCTGCCTTCCAGGGCGTATTCCACCCGGTCCCCGATGCTCCAGGCGATGGTGGTGAGAAGGCCGTGGGCGGACCTTACGGCTTTCCCGCCGGTGTTCATGAGCAGGAAACAGCCCGTGCCATAGGTGTTTTTCGCCATGCCGGGGACAAAGCAAGCCTGCCCGAACAGGGCCGCCTGCTGGTCGCCCGCCGCAGCGGCGATCGGAATTGCCCGTCCCGTCACGTCCTCCGACGTATAACCGTACACTTCGGAGGTGGAACGCACCTCGGGAAGCACGGACGCGGGGACTTCCAGCATTTCGAGCAAGTCTTCGTCCCATTTCAGCTTGTGGATGTTGTACATGAGCGTGCGGGAAGCGTTGGTGACGTCCGTGACATGGCGCCTGCCGCCGGTCAGCTTCCAGATCAGCCAGCTGTCCACCGTGCCGAACAGGAGCCGGCCCGCCGCCGCTTTTTCCCGCGCCCCTTCCGCGTGGTCCAGGATCCACTTGAGCTTCGTCCCCGAAAAATAGGGATCGATCGGAAGTCCGGTGCGCTCCCGGACGAACTCTTCATAACCCCTGTTTTTCAGGTCCTCGCAAATGTCTTCGGTCTGCCTGGACTGCCAGACGACGGCGTTGTGGACGGGCTTTCCCGTTTCCCTGTCCCAGACGACGGTGGTTTCCCGCTGGTTGGTGACGCCGATGGCGGCGATCTGCTCCGGCGCGACGCCGTTCTTGCCCATCACGTCCCGCATCACGTCCAGAATGGATGCCCAGATTTCCCCGGGGTCGTGCTCCACCCATCCCGGTCGGGGATAGATTTGGGTGAATTCTTTCTGAGCCGCGCCCACCAGCTCCCCGCGCCGGTTGAACAGGATCGCCCGCGAGCTGGTCGTGCCCTGGTCCAGGGCCAGGATGAAGGATTCCTTCATCTTTTTTGCCTCCGTTTCGCTTCAAGTTTTTCGCTGTTTTATGGCGCTTTAAATGCGAACATGTGTTTGGTATACTGGAAGAAAACCAAAACCTTAAATTCCGACGGGAGGCGGATCGAAAGCGCATGAAGCGAATCACGAAACCCATCGCCGCCAAGGCGGTGCTGAACCCGGTCCGCTCGCCCTCCATGCCGTTCCGCTGGTCCATCAATCCCTACCGCGGCTGCCAGCACGGCTGCAGCTTCTGCTATGCTCGCAGCACGCACCTTTTTCTCGACCAGCCGGCGGACGACACGTTCCAGCGGCATATTTTCTGGAAGGCGGGAGCGCCGGACATTCTGCGGAATCAGCTGGTCCGCCTGGCACGGCTCGGAAAGCTGCCCGATCACGTGGCCATCGGCACGGCGACGGACCCGTACCAGCCCCTGGAGGCCGAGGCGAAACTGACGAGGGGATGCCTCGAGGTGCTGGCGGAGTTCGGCGTGCCTTTCAGCGTGACGACGCGCTCCCCGCTGATACTGCGAGACCTGGACATTCTGCGCGCGGCGCCGGCCCGGTCGGTCAACATCAGCCTGCATACGCTGGATACGGAGATCTGGCGCCGGTTCGAACCCGCCAGCCCCGCGCCCCGGCGCCGGCTGGAAGCCGCCGGCCGGCTCGCCGAAGCCGGCGTTCCGGTCAACATCTTCGTGGCGCCGGTGCTGCCGTACATCACCGATTCCGCCGAAGCGGCGTCGGAACTGGCCGAAGCCTTTCAGGCTCGCGGCGTGCGCGGGGTGATGGTGGATGTCCTGGAGCTGGCCACGCCGGAGGTGAAACTCTGGTTCTTCTCCGTCCTTCGCCGGCATTATCCCGAACTGGCGCCCCTGTACGGCCGCCTGTACCACCGCAGCTCCCGTCCGCCGGAATCCTGCCGCGCCGCGATCCGGCGCCGGTTGGAAGCGGAGTTCATTCGGCGCGGGCTCATGAAGTCGAACGGCTCCCCGCAGCCTCGGCCCGGAGGGGCGACCATCCGGCAGATCGCGGCAGGCGGCGCGGATGCGGCCAACATTCCCGCAGCATCCGCCACGGTCTGCGCACCGCTTCAGCTCACGCTGTTTTGATCGGCATTCGAACCAGCCCCGCGGGCGGGCGCCTGACCGGCTCAACCGGCCGGCTGCCCGGCAGCCTCGTAATACTTTCCCAACTCCACAAGAGCCGTGCCCAGCCGTTCCTCCTCCGGCACCACGACGCGCCGGATGCCGGCGTCGCGCAAGGCTTCTTCCGTCACCTTGCCCACCGCCACGGCCACCGTCGGGCCGTCGAAGGCCCGCATCGCTTCTTCCCGCCCCGTCGCGACGGCGCGGGCCTGCACGTTGCGCACCTGCACGGCGCTGGTGAACACCACCGCGTCCGGCTTTCCTTCCGCAAGAAGCGAAAGCAGCTCATCCACCGGACCCGGGTCCGGTTCCACATACAGGTATGGAAGAAGCTCGAGGCAGACGGCGCCCGCCTCCCGCAGCTTCCGGAGCAGCGGCGCCGCGGGGTCGCCGTACAGCTGGACGGCGATGCGCCGGCCCGCGAGCGGAACGCGCGCGGACAGTTCCCGGAACAGCCCGTCCGTAGTGCCGTCGTCGTCGCGCACCTGCGGCGCGATCCCCAGCTTGCGCAGCGCGTTCGCCGTCTTGTATCCCCGCGCGGCGATGGGCGTGGACTTCAGGAGTTTCAGCAGGCGCTCCCTGCATCCCGCCGCCTCCGCTTTCTCCAGCAACGTCTCCGTGCCGAAGCCGGTGGTCAGCACGAACCAGTCGACGGGCGCGGCGAACAGCTCCTTCAGGCGCTCCGCCACCGCTTCGTCGTCCGCCTTCACGATCCCCTGCGCCGGGAATACCAGGGGGCTGCCGCCCATTTTTCGCACGATGTTGCCGAACTCATCCGCCATGCGCGCTCCCGTCACCGCCACCGTGCGTCCCGACAGCTTCACCTTCACCCGCTCCTCTCCGACGCCGGTCCGCGAAGGCGGAGCAGCCCGATCGGCTCGCCCGCCGGCGCGGCCGGACGCTTTCTGTCTCTGCAAGACCGCCTATGAACGCAACACCCACCGACGCAGCTTCATGAGCGTTTCGTACACGATCGGCACGATCACCAGCGTGAGCAGCGTCGAGCTGATCAGCCCGCCGATGACGGTGATGCCGAGCCCGAACGAGATGATGCCCGCCCCTTCCAGGCCGAACACCAGGGGCAGCAGCGCGCCGACGGTGGCCAGCGCGGTCATCAGGATCGGCCGCAGGCGGGTGCCGGCCGCCTCCAGCAGGGCCTCCCGGGTGGACAATCCTTCCTTTTCCTTGTGGATGACCCGGTCGATCAACACGATGGCGTTGGTGACCACGATGCCGATCAGCATGAGCGCGCCCATCATCGCAGACACGTTCAGCGGTTCGCCGGCAATCCACAAGGCCACCACGCCGCCGATGACCGCAAACGGCAGCGAGAACATGATGGCGAACGGCGCCAGCGCGCCTCCGAAGGTCAGCACCAGCACGAGATAGACGATGGCGATCGCCGCAGCCATGGCCAGGCCCAGCTGGGAAAACGTCTCATTGATCCGTTCGGTGACGCCGCCGGCCTTGACTTCGATCGAAGCCGGTTTCTCCATTTCCTCCACTTTCTTCAGGAACGCGTCGGACACGCCGCCGACGTCTTTGGCCGTGATTTCCCCGCTGACCGTCACGACGGTGCGCCCGTTCTCGCGGGTGATCGTGTCCGGGGACGTTCCCTGCACCACCTCGGCCACTTCGCCGATGGGCACTTCCATTCCGAGCGGCGAGACAAGAGTCGTGTTCCGGATGTCTTCCACCGAGCGGAATTCGGCTTTCGGCACTTCGACATAGACGTTGTAGATCTTTCCGTCGACGGACACCTTCGTCAGCACCGGGCGCTCCCGCACCGGCGTCAGCGCCATGGCGATCTGGCCGGGCGTCAGGCCGTACCGGGCCAGCTTGGCCTGATCCGCCGCGATGGTGTATTGTTCGTATGTTTTCGAGATGCTCGTCTCCACCCGCTCGAAGTTGCCGTCCTCGCGCATCATGCCGGCGATCCGTTCGGCCACCGGGCGGATTTCGTCCAGGCTCTCGCCATACACCCCCAGGCTGAACGTGCTGCTTCCGAAACCGGCGGACGACATGAACACATCCGCCCATTCTCCTTCCGGCACGGCTTCCCGAAGCCGTTCCAGAAGCGCTTCCTTCTTCGCCCTGAAATCTTCGGTGTCATTGTCGTATTTGACGAAGAACAGTCCCGAACGGGATGGTCCGGGCTGCAGCGGATTTTCCCCGCCGACCGAATACTGCAGGTCCAGCAGATCCGGATCCCGCGCTTCCAGGATCGCCTTTTCCGCCGCCAGGGACCGTTCGGCGACGTTTTCCAGGGTGGCGCCCGGTTCGGGCGTATAGGCGATGATCGCGTACTTCTGTTCCTCCTCGGGCAGGAAACTGACGCCAATGATACGCAACAGCCCGAGGCTTCCGGCGAACAGCACCAAGGCTGCGAGGAAGGTGACCAGCTTGTGGCGCAGCGACCAGGCCAGCGCCCGCCGGTAAACGGCGGCCATTCCGCCCGGCAGCGATTCGTCGTGCAGCCGGCTTTCCCTGACACCGCGGCGGAAGAGGAAATGGCCCAGCGCCGGCACGACGGTGACGGCCACGAGCAGGGAAGCCAGAAGCGCAAACACGATGGTCAGCGCAAACGGCAGGAACAGCTCGCCCACCATGCCGGTGACCAGCCCGAGGGGCAGGAACACGGCGATTGTGACGATGGTGGAGGAGGCGATGGGACGGAACATCTCCCGCGTCGATTCCAGCACCAGTTCCTTGCCCTTCAGCTTTTCGCCTTTCAGCGTCAATCTGCGGTAGGTGTTTTCGATGACCACGATAGAGTCGTCGACCACCCGCCCGATCGCCACGGTCATCGCGCCGAGGGTCATGATGTTCAGGGTGATGTCGAACCGGTCCAGAACGAGCAGAGCGATGACCAGCGACAGCGGAATGGACACGACGGCGATCAGCGTGCTGCGGATGTTCCGCAGGAACAGCAGGATGACCAGGGCCGCGAAAACGGCACCATAGATCGCCTTGTCCAGCATCGTCCGCACGGAGCTTTCGATCAGCTCGCCCTGGTCCTGCATGACCTTGAGCTCCAGGCCTTCCAGCTCCCGCTCCAGCCGTTCGATTTCCTTCTTGACGGCGTTGACCACCTGCACGGTGTTGGCATCGTTGTCCTTGATGATCTGGATGCCGATGGATTCCTTGCCGTTGGTGCGGGAGATGGATTCGACGTAGCCCACGGTTTCCAAAGCGGCGATGTCGCCCAGTTTCACCGTCGGGATGCCGATCAGCTTCGGATCAAAACCCGCCCCGTCTCCCGGCATGCCGGCGCCGGCCGCCGCATCCGGAGCGGCCTCTGCCCCGGGCAGCATTCCGGGCACTTCCGCTTCTTCGAACATCTCCAATCCGGGCATCTCCGCCCCGGGCGCCTCCATGCCGGGAACGCCCGCGTTGATCCCCCCGGCTTGTCCCCCCTGCGAACCGCCGCCCGGCGTGTACGGAATTTCCAGGTTCGCCAGCTCGTCGAGGGTCGCCACCCCGCCGTCCACCACCACCGTCTTCTCGGTGCCGTCGATGGTGAACAGACCCAGCGGCACTTTCAGCGCCGACGCCTTGACGATCGCCTCCACCGTATCCCGGCTCAGGCCGAGCTCCGCCATCTTGGCTTCATCGTAGCGAATGCGGACTTCCTTCACATGCTGCCCGTAGACCTGCACCGAGGCGACGCCCTCGATGCCTTCCAGGGCGGGCCGGATCGTTTCCTCGACGTACCGGGTCAGCTCCTCCATGCTTTTCCCGTCGGCGGAAGCGCTGAGGGAAATGACCGGGATCGAGTTGAAGGAGAACCGCGCGATCTCGGGAGTCCGGGCGTCTGCCGGAAGCCTCACGTCGGCGATGGCTTCGCGGAGTTCGTTCGTGGCCCGGTCCATGTCCGTCCCGTAGTCGAACTCGATGATCAGGCTGGAGGCGTTCTCCATCGAGGTGGACATGATGTTCTCGATGGAAGGCACGCTCTTCAGCCGCTGCTCCAGCGGCGCCGTCACCTGTTCCACCACGGTGTCCGGGGACGCGCCGGGATAGACGGTCGTGACCGTAAGATACGGCAGTGAAATGTCCGGGATGCTCTCCCGCTTCATGTTCAATCCGGAATAGATGCCCGCCGCCGCCACGATCAGCGTCATCAGCAGCAGGGCGAACTTGTTGTCCAGCGAAAAACGGATGATCGATCGCATTAGGTTTCTCTCCACCCTTTCTAGACGCTACCAGCTATATGATACAAAACCTGCTTCCAAAAGGCACGCGGACGGCGTCCGGCGCAACAAAAAAAACGGCTCCTCTTCGGAGCCGCACGGATAATACCGCCTGTTCCGCCGCTTATTCCGCCTTGGCCGCCTTGACCGGTTCGCCTTTCCCGAACAGCCGTCCGAACCATTTCCGCGCATACGGGAGGACGAAGTAGTCGCCGCCCCATTTGCCCGCGTTCGCCCCCGCCGCCAGCACGATCACTCCGATGAGGGTCATCCACGGGTTGCTGGACACCGTGCCGGCGAACATGAACATGAAGTTCAGCATCAGGCCGAAGAACGCCGCCGCGCTGGTCAGCACGCCCACAATAAGACCCAGACCGATCAGCAGTTCGCCCCATGCCACCAGAAAATTGATCAGCCCGACGTTCGGCAGCGCCACATGCTCCAGGAACGCGACGAAGTTCGGATAGACCGCCTCGCCCGTGGCTTTGTCCACCACCGGGTTGGCGACGGCGTTTTGCAGAAATTTCGTCGCGTCAAAACCATCGGCCACCTTGTGCCATCCGGCTTCAAGCCACAACCAGCCCAGATAAATCCGGAGAACCGCCAGGATCACGGAGGCAATGCGACTTTCCCTGAGCCATTGCACCATGTTCCCTCACACTCCTTGGCATCCGCTTTGGCTTTCTTTTCCTTGTACCTCCATCATAAAAGGTCCCCGTTCCGCCGAATATCGGGAGAAATACGGAGTTTTCCCGGTGGACGCCCCGATTTTCGCGCCAGGGGAGCCCCGATATTCCCCTCAGGCATGCCCCGCTCCCAAAACACCGAAAAACCCGAAGCAAAATTCAGGAGATTCCCTGACTCACAGCGCGGTGGGAAGCGGATACAATTATAAAAAGCGAAGGGTCAATACTGCGAAAAAGCGGGGTGGCGGCGGTGGAAAAATGGTGTGGAGAGATCCAGCGGGAACTCGACGGATTCCGCGGCAGCACGTCCGCCGATTTTGTCGCTCTGGCATGGATTTCGGACGACGATCACCGCATGCGGTGGCGGATGGCGTCCGGTTCCCGCAGCGAGCGATACCGAACGCTGCCGGTACGCCCCGGACGCGAGCTGGCCGGCACCGTTTACCGGATCGGCAGGACGCTCGCCTGGGACGGTTCGACGCCGGATCTCGGACGGAAGCGGCTGGAATCGCCGCTCATGATGGCGGAGGAACTGAAAGCGGCGGCGGCATCCCCGGTTTTCCACGGCAACGACATCCGGGGCATCGTGCTGGCCGGGCAGCGTTCCGACCGGGTGTATTCCCCCGACGACCTGCGCGCTCTCGAAACGCTGTGCAAACGTCTGGGGCGGTTCGCCGGCGCGGCGGGATGCCGGGAAGGCGGCGGCCATGGTATGATGGTATGAGAAGGATTGGATGAAACAAGGCCGGAATGAGGGGAGCCGATGATTCGCATTCTGATCGTGGATGACCATGCCGTGGTTCGTTCCGGGCTGAAAGCGCTTCTGGACGGCAAACACGACATTTCGGTGGTGGGTGACGCGGCCGACGGGGACGAAGGCATCCGCCTCGCGCTGGAGCTGAAGCCCGACGTCGTGCTGATGGATCTCAGCATGCCCCACGGCAAGGACGGCCTGACTGCCACCGCCGAGCTGAAAAAGCAGCTTCCGGAGACCATGGTGCTCATCCTGACGATGCACGACGACGACGAATACCTGTTCCGCGCCATCCACGCCGGCGCGTCGGGCTACATCCTGAAAAGCGCGCCGCACGAGGAGCTGGTGCAGGCCATTCTTTCCGTCGCCCGTGGTGACGCCTACCTGTACCCGACCGCGACCAGGCGACTGATGAACGAATACCTGGAGCGCGTCAAAAGCGGCGAGGGCGGCGGCGCTTACGAATCGCTGTCCGAGAGGGAAAAGGAAATTCTGGCCTGGATCGCCAAAGGCTATTCCAACAAGGAAATCGCCGAGAAACTGGTGATCAGCGTCAAGACGGTGGAGACCCACAAGAGCAACCTGATGGAGAAACTGGGCCTCAAATCCCGTCCCGACCTGGTCAAATTCGCGCTGAAAAAAGGTCTGCTGAATTTCGACCCGTGAAAGGCTTCGAAAGGTGAAGGATGGAATGACTGGCGACAAGCAACCGGATGAACAAATTCCCGCAGCGGAAAACGCGGACGCCGAGCCCGCGAGGAAGGTTCGCACACGGGCCGAGCTGTTCGGACACCGGGCGGATGAACTCATCGCCCGGCTCGACCGGCACATCCGGGACGAAGCGTTCCGGGAAGACCTCAGGCAAATGCTCGAAGACCTGACGAACCTCAAGATCGCCCTGGACGAATCGTCCATCGTGGCGGTAACGGACCATCGCGGCATCATCCAGTACGTGAACGACAAGTTTTGCGAGATCTCCAAATACAGCCGCTCCGAACTTCTGGGCAACGACCACCGCATCCTGAATTCGGGGTACCACAGCAAGGCATACATCCGGGAAATGTGGCAGACCATCCGGTCCGGACGGGTATGGCACGGCGAATTCCGCAACCGCGCCAAGGACGGCACGCTGTACTGGGTGAAGACGACCATCGTGCCGTTCCTGGACGAGGACGGCCGCCCTTACCAGTACCTGGCCATCCGCAACGAGGTCACCGCACTGAAAAAAGCCGAGGAAGAAATCAAGCGGATGATGTCCCGGATGATGAGCATCCAGGAAGAAGAGCGCAAGCGGATTTCCCGCGAGCTGCACGACGGCATCGGCCAGAGCCTGTTCGCCCTGGCCATCCAGCTGGACAATCTGCTCGCCGAAGGGAACCCGCCCCCGGCGCTGCACCAGATGCGGCGGATGGTCACCTCGATCATCGAGGAAGTCCGCACGCTGGCATGGGAACTGCGCCCCTCCCTCTTGGACGACTTGGGCGTCGGCCCGGCCATCCGGAAGTACGCGGACCTGTTTTCCCAGCATTACGGCATCCGGGTCCACCTGAACTGCCGGGTGAAGGGAAGGCTGGACCGCTCCGTGGAAACGGCGGTCTACCGCATCGTGCAGGAAGCGCTGACCAACGTGGGAAAATACGCCGGCGTGGACGAAGCGTTCGTGGACGTGTGGGAAACGGAAGACCGCGTGTTCGCCCGCGTGCGCGACGAAGGCAAGGGTTTCCTCAGACTCCCCGAAATGCCCGGCGTCGGGCTGTTCGGCATGGAGGAGCGGGCCCGCGCGGTGGGCGGCCGGACGGACATCGCTTCGGAGCCGGGCAAGGGCACGACGGTCACCGTCGAATTGCCCAAGACGCCCGCCCCCGGCCACGCCTGAGCGGCGCCTGCCCGGGCTTTCCGCGGGCCCGGCGGCAGAACGACGGTAGCCCTGCAGCCCATTCCGGACATGCTCCGGACCAAAATGAAGCGGCGTCAACACGAGGTTGACGCCGCTTTTTTTTCGCTCATTTCCGCCTGTCCGGCAACGCGCGGGCATAACTGTCCGACATGGCCAGCAGGTGCAGGGCGCGTTCGAACTGGTCCACGGTCGCCGCCGGATGGCCGTCTTCGACGCCATCGAAGGGATACGACACGCCGTCTTCGTAATTCCGCCCCGGCACGAACACCCCTTTTTCGGTGATCAGCGAGCCCGACGGCAGATAGTAGCGCTCCGGCAGCAGGTTTTCCGGATGGTTCAGCAGGTCCTGCCCGAAGTAAATCCGATCGCCCAGGGAGATGCCGAGCAGGTTGGCCAGGGTGGGCAGCACGTCCACCTGTCCGCCCACGTTTTCGAACACCCGCGGTTTCTCTCCCGGCACGTGGATGAGCAGCGGAATGTTGAGCATGTCCTGCACGTCGTATTCCCGTCCGAAGATCTCTTCCTGCAGCAATTTTTTCTCGTAGCCCGTCAGCGAATACTTCGGAATTCCCACATGGTCGCCGTAGATGACGACGACGCTGCTCTCCCACAGCCCGGACTTCTTCAGCCGCCCGATGAACTGCCCCAGCGCCTCGTCGGCGTAATTCTGCGACCGGATGTAGTCGCCGGCCAGCGTGCCCTCGTACCGCTTGGGAAGCTCCATGCGGTACTTCCGCTCGGGCAGGTTGAACGGATGGTGCGCGGACATGGACACCAGCATGGCGTAGAAGGGACGGCCGGCGGCAGCCGCCTGCTCCAGCACGTCCGCGGTTTTCCGGTACAGCACTTCGTCGGAGGAGCCGAACATCACTTCGTCTTCGTCGCCGAAAAATTTCCGCTCGTAATACCGGGCGAAGCCGAGGGCCGGATACAGCTCCTTGCGGTTCCAGAAGATCACGTCGTTCGTGTGGAACGTCATCGTGTCATAGCCGTATTCCGCCAACAGCCGCGGCAATCCCGGGAGCTCCTTGTCGCCGTAGACGACGGAGGCCGCTCCGACGCGGGGAATGTGGAGCGACGTGTTGACGACGAATTCCGCGTCCGACGTGTTGCCCTGGCCGACCTGCTGGAAGAAGCGGGGGAAGTACCACGTTTCCTGCGCCAGCCGGTTCATTACCGGCGTCACTTCCTTCCCGTCGATGCGAAGGCCGATCAGGAAGTTCTGGAACGCCTCCAGCTGGACGACAATCAGATTTTTGCCCCGCGCCAGGCCCCAGGCTTCCCGATTTTCCACCTCCCGGAGCCCTTTCAGCTCGTCGATGGCTTCACGGGTCACCAGGGCCGGGGCGAATTCTTCCTCCAGCAAATCCGCGAACGCGGCGTACGCTTCGTAATTCAGAATCCCCATGCCCTGGGCTTTCTTGATCTCGTTGATGCTGTCCTTGTGCGGCCAGCTGACGACGATGCACCACAGCACCGACACAGCCAGACCCGCCGCCGCCAGCTGGCGGCGGCCCACCCGGACAAATTTCGGCGCCTCGGCCCAGGCCCGGGCCCATAGCCGAAACCGCCGGCTGAGCAGCAGGCCCAAGATGAACAACACGATGTCGGTGAAGATGAGCAGGAAATTCAGGTGGAGCAGCGACCAGACGCTGCTTTTCACTTCGGTCAGCTGGTTGATCTGCTGCGCGGCGTGGAAGGTGACGATGATGCCGAAATACTTGTAATACATGATGACGGCGAACAGCACGCCCGTCAGCAGCAGATTCACGACCAGATACGCTGCCAGCCTGCGTTTGGAGACGAGCAGTTCGATCAGGCAGAAAAACACCCAGACCGACGGAATCCCTGTTGCCAAGGTCAGCCAGAAATCGTGGTCCTCGAAGACGACGAGCCCGGCCAATACCATCTTCATGACCATCAGTGCGGAAAAGACGAAGAACGGGCCGGCAAGGATACGCCCCCACCGTTTCCGCGACAACCGGATCACATCCCTCAAACGTCTTTCGTGATTGTTCTTCGCTTCTCCTATTATACAGGATAGCCCCGGTTGTCAACATCAGTGGGCGCTGGCGGCAATTTCCGGTTCCGCTTCATCCGCCTCCGGCCGCGGGATCCTCCCCGCTCCCGGGGCCGGTTTCCGCATTTCCGGCTCCCGCCGGGGCCGGTTCCAGAAGCGCTCGCTGCCCGGCAGATCGTCGAACCAGGCCGCGTCGTCGGGACAATCCAGCACCATGAATTTGCCGTACTGACCGTCCCGGGATTGATGATACTTCAGGTAAGCCTTGCCGTTTTCGATGGCCAGAATCTCGATTTTGCCGGATGAATGGCTCATGGTCAGCCGCACCCGTTTGCCGAGGCCGGAGGTGCGCGCCTTCGCCTCTTCCACCAGTTCGTACACGCGCTTGAGCGGCAGGACGAAGTCGCGGTTGCCCGCCACCGGGCGGTTGATGAAGAAATAGTACGGCGTGACCCCGGCCCAGGAAAGGCGGTCGAGCAGCTCCGCCAGCACCGCCGGGTCGTCGTTGATCCCCTTGAGGACCGGCGTCTGGTTCACCAGCACGGCTCCCGCCTCGTGCAGGGCCTGGAAGCAGCGCCTGGCTTCTGCCGTGATTTCCCGCGGGTGGTCGACGTGCGCCATGACGTAGATGCGCCGTTCGGGCGTGGAAGCCTTGCGGATCAGGGCGAGCAGCTCTTCGTCCTCGTAGATTCGCATCGGGTTGAACACCGGCATTTTCGTGCCGATGCGGATGATGCGCACATGGGGAATCTCCCGGAGCCGTTCGATGATCAGTGCGAGTTTCCGGGTGGCCAGCATGAGCGGGTCGCCGCCCGTGAGCAGCACGTTGTTGATTTCCGGATGCGCGGCGATGTACTCCAAGCCGGGCGTCACGTCGGCCATCGCCTCCCGGACGTCCTTCCGGAACAGGCGCTTGCGGAAACAGTACCGGCAATAGGCCCCGCACACTTCCGACACGAGCAGCAGCGCCGTCGTCCGGTATTTGTGCTGGCACCCCGGCACCACGTAGTTCGCCTCTTCGTCGGAGGCGTCCCACCGGCCGTATTCGAGCAGTTCGCCTTCATTGGGAATGACCAGCCGGCGGATCGGGTCCTTCGGGTCGGACCAGTCAATCAGGCCCAGGTAATAATCGTTGACCCGGAAGGCGTACTTCTCCGCGATCTTCTTCAACCTGGCCCTCTCTTCCTCGGGAATGGCGGCAATGCGGTCGATGTCGGTGATGTACCTTGGCTGCGGCATACAAACTCCTCCTTACTGGAAAGATTTTGTACGCTTAGCCAGTGGTGGGCATTACATGGCGGATTTTCCATATGGAAGGAATGAAAAAGACCCCTGGAGGGGTCACCGGGGAAATCCTGGAATTGACCCATCCACTGCCGACGAGGTTAGCTGACGGGCTCGGGCTAGATGGTACCCTAGGAGCGCGAGGCGCGCTCCATTCGCCCCTGGCTTGGGCGGCCGTCACCCCGGAATCGGGCTGTGCCACCCGCGCCCCGGCGGACCGGACCGGTCCGCCGATTGGGTCCCCCGTTTCCGGCCGCAAGGCCGGAGATTAAGCGTACAACAATAATACCGAATAATGGGAGAGAGTGTCAATGAACCCCGGGTGGAATTTCCTTTTCCGCCGCCGACCCGTTATACTATTTTTGTCCGCATCTTCACCCTGACGCCGATAACTTGTCAGTGTACAAATCGATTGCCGGAGGTGACCGGTGTGGACGATCTGAAAGAAGCGTACAAATTGCTCGGTTTGCCGGAGGATGCGGACAGGGAAACGGTCGAAAAGCGGTATTTCATCCTCCTCCGGCAGGCCCGCGCCAGGCAGATGCGCGGCGATTCGGCGGAAGCGGACCCGACGGCCGATCCGGAAGCGATCAACCGGGCGTACCGGCTCATTGTGGCCGAGGAAGAGCGGAAAGAACGGGAGCGGACGAGGGAGCAGCTTTACGGCAAGGACGAGAAGGCCGCGGAGCGGAAAGCGAAAATCGAGCACTTTTTCCACTATTACAAGTATCATCTGCTCGGCGCCGTCCTGCTCATTGCCGCCATCATCTACGGGGTGAACGCCTGGCTCGACCACCGGGCCGAGCAAAAACGGCTCGCCAGCCTCCCGCCGCCGGACCTCGAGATCCACTTTGTCGGGCAGTTTTGGCCGTCCGGCCGGGACCGCTCCATCGAAGACGTGGAGCCCGTGATGCTGTCCCAGTTTCCCGATTGGCAGAGAGCTGTCGCCCGTCTGTCGTACGTGCCGCGGGAAATGCGGTCCGGGGAGGACTACGCCTTCGCGCAAAAATTGGTCATCGACCTGATCCAATACAAAGCGGACGTCTTCATCCTGGATGAACCGCATTTTTTGAGGCTTGCCCCGGAGGAAATCTTCAAGCGGCTGGACGATCCGGCGTTCGGCGGCCTGGCGGACGCCGTTCCGGAAGCCGCGAAGCGCATGGGACAGACGGAGGATGACCCCTCCCCCGTCCTGTACGGCATCGAATTCAGCGGCAATCCGATCATCGGGGAATGGCCGGTGACCGGCACCGATTCGGTCATCGTGGCCGTCCGCATGGACACCGCGCGGTCCGACAAGGCGCGTCAGTTCATCGAGCGCCTGCTGGAAGCCCAGGCTTCCGCGGAACGGGGCCAAAGCGGCTCCTGACAAAGCGAATGCCCGGCTCGTGCCGGGCATTTTTTATGTGTTGTGCATCATGCCAGCGTCCCTTTGGTCCTGGGCTGCTGCAACAGGCTTTCGTAGTACCGGTAGAACCGTCCCATTTCGTCCCGATACGTCTTCTGCCAGGGTTTGCGTTTTCCGCAATAGTGGATGAACACGGTGTTTTCCTCGATCCACCGCATGTTGATCTTGTGCCGGGGGATGAGCTTGAAAAATTCGTAGTACCGGGCGTCGAAGTTGTACAGGAAACAGTCGGCCGGCTTGATCTTGTCCCAGTACAGGCCGTTCAGCACGTCCTGGTCCGGAAGGATCAGCTTGTGCCGGTTTTCCTCCAGAAACCGGAACACCTCGCCGAGGTCCATCTCCCGCCGCATGAGTTCCACGTTCATCAGCAGCACGCCGGTGTTGAAATAGCCCTTGGCCTTGGGCGTGCCGAGCCGCAGCCGGTTGAAGGTGGCGGTCATGCGCACCACGGGCGTGTGTTCCGCGGCGACAAACAGGCAGCCGTCAAACGGCGTCCGATAAAACTCGGAAAGCGGGTTGATCACCACGATGTCGGGGTCCAGGTAGAGAATGCGGTCCACTTCTTCCGGCAGGAACCGGTGGGCGGCCAGGCGGTAATACATCTCTTTCGTGTAATGGCGGAACACGACCGCGTCGGAAAAGAGGTCGTCCGTCACGCGCACGTCGACGATCCGGTGACCCTCGTCTTCCACGAACCGCTCCAGGTCGACCACGTCATCTTCGGGGATTTCCGAGTGCATCAGATAAACGGTCACGTTCTCATGCGGATTGTTCACGAACAATGATTTGAGCATCACCCGCAGAGGCGGAACATAGTTGGCGTTCAGCGCTACCAGAATGTTGACCATTTCTTGCACCTCTCGGGCCGTGGGTGTTGGCAGCCTCGATTCCCGATGTTGTCCGAAACTTGCGGAGGGTTTGGCCCGATCCTCCGATCCGTGCTAAGACTAGAATACCCAAGGTCCGCACAAAATTCCATAAGCTAGGGGAATAAATCTTGAAAGACCGGCCTTCGGATCGATTTTCAGTCCCCGCCGGCCGGGGAACTTTCCCGGCCTTCGGTCCTGCCGGCTTCCCCGCTCCGAAAGACGTCCGCGGCAGGGCGATCCGCCGCCGGCCAAACATCGGCGGCCTTCCCCGCTCCCTTTCCGCGGCCGCTCCCTGCCATACCCGTGCGCAAAAAGCGCAAGATCCTCGGCAAGAGCACGGCAGCGACCGCCACGGTACCTACGGCGAGCAGCATTTGCGCCGGACTGACCGACAGCCAGGCGCCGAGCTGCACGGAATACGCCAGCGAAAACGAAGTGGCCAGCTTGGCCAGGGCGGCGACCAGCATGAACCGGCGGACGGATACGCCGCTTACTCCCGCACCCACGCAAACGATTTCATCCGGCAATACGGGAATGACAAAGAGCGCCACCAAGATCGGCAATTCATGCCTGGCGACGTAGCGGTGATACCGGTCCAGCTGCTCCGGCTTCACCAGCCTGGCCGCCAGCTTCATCCCGCCGTAGCGGGCCAGCGCAAACATGGCCATGACGCCGAGCATCGTGCCCGCAAACCCGGCGGCAAACGCCGTAAAGGCGCCGAGCGCGGCGCTGCCGGTCATCACGGTCAACGCTTCGGGAAGCGGCAGGGCGATCGGCTGGAGAAAACATACGGCCGCATAAATCCAGACGGCGGCGGACCGGTTCCGTTCCAGCAGCGCCTGCAGCTGCTCCCCGTCCGCGATCGGGATTCGCTCTTCCGCCAGCCGGACGGCCGCAGCCGCCAACAACAATACGAGAACAACGACAACGCCCCATGCGCCGATGCGGGCGGCCATGCGCCTGGGCGACCAGGCCAGGAGAGCCAGCGCCGCCGCCGCGAAAGCCCCGGCAGCCGCTGCCGCCGCGCGGCCCGCCGGAGGCAGTTCCGGCAGGGCGGCCGCCGTCAGCAGCGCAGCCGCTGCCGCGCACGCCAGCGGGACAGCCGCCCGCCGTCCCCGCCATGCACCCTTCACGGGTTTACCTCCCTCGATCCCGGCACCTCCGCCACGACGCACGATCCGCGCGGCGGCGCCACGGTCCCGGGAATAACGCCCATGTATAAACGGTTATGTTGAACCATCGATTTCTATTCTAGTCTTTGTCCCCGCAAAATGCATCCGCCGGGCGACGCGGCAACGGTCACCGCTGTCTCGCCCGGCGGCTGCGGGGCATCCGTCATGCGGCGGACGCCCCGGGGAACCTGCACTCTTTATTGCTGCGACATCAACTGCGCGACGATCTGGTTGACCGGCTGGAACAACAGCTGATACATCAGCGCGGCTTCTTCCTCACGGGTCAGTTGCGCCGCGGAGCGAAACTCGACCGCTCCGTCTTCCGTCCGGGCGACTTCCGGACCGTGAAGCCCGAGCCCCGCCATCATCCGCACCGCTTCCTCCGCCCAGGGAGCGGTGCCGTCCGCCAGACGGATGTCCGCAAACAATTCGCCCGGAAACATCCGGCGATAGACGTTCCAGATCATGACCGCCGCTTCCTGCCGGGTGGCGGGGCGATCCGGCGCGAAGCTGCCGCGCCCGTCGCCGGCCACCATGCCCATTTCATACGCGGCCTGCACATACGGGGCAAGGGGATGGCCCGCCACATCGGCGAAGGCGTACGTTTCCGCCTTCGATCCCTCCAGTCCGCTGATCCGCAACAGACCGTACACCAGTTCCGCCCGGGTGACGGGACGCCCGGGCTCGAACCGCAGCCCCGGTTCGTTCGGGAAATGGCCGAGCGACTGCAACGCCAGAATGTACGGCGCATATGCGCCGTCGGCGTCCACGTCGGCGTAGCCGGCGGGGGCGTCGCCTTTGCGGGCATAGCCGAGCGGATTGAGGTACGGCTCGTTCATGTATACCGTTCCGCTCCCGTCCTCCGTCCCGAAGGCGGTGAAACGCTGCGTCAGGTTGTCGACAAACAGCCCGTCGTCCACCTGCCGCAGGATGCGGGGTCCGACAATGGCGTCGGCCAGCGTCAGGGTGCCGTCCTCGTTCGCCTCCACCCGGTAGACCAGGCTCTTGGCCCGAAGATCGATATATACCCCTTCCAGCTTCGCCAGCTCTTCGGACGGGGAAGGCCCGAATGCCGGCAACTCGGCAGGCATCGTGTACGCCGGGAAGAAGGTCATCATGAATTGGGCGTAAAACAGGTCGCGCAGCGTGCCTGACTTGTTGGCCACCAGGAAAACGCCGGTCTTCTCTTCGGGAATGACAAACAGCATCACGCTGCTGCCGGGCAGGTCGCCCAGCTTGGTCAGCACGGCGTCGCTGCTGCCCGCCAGCGGCAACTGGAACGGCGTTTCGAACCCATAGGTCGTTTCCGGCAGCACCGGATGGAGCGCGTTGCGGTATACTCCCATCTCCGCCACGGAGGCCTCGGAGAGGATCCGGGCGCCGCCCGGCGCCAATCCCCCGTTCAGAAACGCCAGCATGAATTTGCCCATGTCTTCCGCGGTGGACAGCATGCCGCCGTGCGGCATGATCGTCGGAACGAACGCATAGGGCGCGATCGGCTGGTTGGCCTGGTCGTAGCCCGTGGCGAGCCGTTCCAGGAACCGCCCTTTCATCTCGAACCCGCTGGCGGTCATGCCGAGCGGTTCGAACACGTACTCTTGCATGTACTGCTCGTATGGCAGTCCGCTGACGTTTTGCACGATCAGGCCGAGAAGCAGATAGGCGAAGTTGTCGTACATGTAGGCCGTGCCCGGCTTGCGGACCACCGGCGGCATGCGCTCCCGGACAAAATCTTCTATCGGGACGTAAAGATCGAAATCGGCGTGCAGGTCTTCATTCTGCGGATCGCGGACTTCGAATCCGCTGCGGTGCGTCAACAGATCCGCGACGGTCACCGGCACATCGAAGGGATTGTCGTATTCGAGATCCGGCAGGTACTCGCGAATGTCCGCCTCCAGGTCGATCTTCCCCTGTTCGGCCAGCTGCATGATCGCCACCGCCGTGAATGTCTTGGACACGGAGGCCAGGCGAAACACCGTCCCGGCCGGATCGACCGCTTCCTGGCGCTGGGCGTCGGCATAACCGTAACCTTTTTGCGCCACGACTTGGCCGTCCTTCACGATGACGACGGCAGCTCCTATGTATTGGAGTTTCGCCTGTTCCGACGCGAAGAAGGCGTCGAGGAACGCTTCGGCCGACTCCGGCGTAAGCGGCTCCCCGGCGGAGGACGGCGGGGCCGTCGACTCGGCGGCCCCGGCGGCGGGCGCCGGCAGCATGAGCGCGGCCGCCAGCAGAAAAGCGAGCAGCACCCGCCAAACGACACTGCGATTCGGACGATGCACCAATTCCATGGTTTCTCCTCCCACTCATTTTTTGGATAAGCTCAAGCATGGCAGCCTTCACCCCGCCAGGTGCGTCCGGCGGACGCATCAGGAGTCCAGCGCCAGCGTGACCACGATAATCAGGGCGACAGGCCCGAACACCAGAGCCCACGCCGCCGGCCGGGCCCAGTTGATGGTCCAGCCGACGCCGAAGCGCTTTTCGAGAAACAGCGCGGGATCCTCCGGATTGAAATAAAACAGCCCAAGCTTCCAGTAACGGTCGTCGTCGCGGTTCACCGTCCCGGCGGACGCCCCGGCCGCCTCCCGGACGAGGATGCGGCTGCCGCCCTGCCCGGTCATGAATCCGAGCGTCAGCGCCCCCAGCAGGATAACCACGACCATGGCCAGAATAACGGCGATGGTGACGGACGGGGGAAATTGCAACAGGATTTGCAGCGGAATGAGCGCGATCGCGAGCACCAGCAGAAATCCGCTGAACAGCAGAAAAGCGGACCACTGGCGGCGGAAGATCAAGTTTTGCCTGAGCGATTTTTGCGGATGGGCCGCATCGATCTGCTGTTTGCTTGAAGCGATGCCGAGATTGACGATCCGGAACACGAGAATGAGCAAAAGCTGGATGACCGCCGGTATCAGCACCGTGGCGTAACTTTTATCCTCCACGCGGGAGGGATTTCCTTGAAAATCATACTGCATCACGATCTGCTCCGGAAACCTGTCGTAGAAGACGAGACAAACCGCCGCCGTCGCCGCCGCGACCACCAGATGCGGGATCAGCCACCAGTTGGAAAAGGCGCGCTTCTCGCGATGAAATCCGGTATCGACGACGATCTGCGTTTGGGAAGACAAGAGCCCCAGCCTTTCCTTCAACGCCTTCATGCGAAAGTGAAACCGCAGATAAAACGCCGCATGCACGGCGAGCATCGCGCCCACAAGCGCCGGCAAAAGCCAGTCGAGGCTGTTTTCGTCGAAGAAAGCGGCGGCCGCCAAACCGGCCAGCACCGCCAGGGCGGAGCACGATCCCGTCCCCAGCGCATACGCCCGCCGCATGCCGCGGATTTCGGGATCGTGCCAGTGCCGCTCCTCGATGGACACCCCGAAGCTTTCCGTCTTTCTCGTCAGAAAAGGAATCGCCGTCACCATGACGCCGAGCGGCACCAGCACCACAAGCAGCATGAGCGTGAGCAGGCCGTTCAAGTTGTCATCTCTCCTTTGCCGAATTGTCTGTACAGCCGCCCGCACATCTCGCGAAACCGCCCTTCGTCGACGCCGCGGCAGATCGCTTCCGCCACGAGCGGACGCAGCCGCTGCTCCATCCTGCGGATAAATTCTTCATCCGCCGCGGGCATCGGTCCGCGCTGAACGAGCGCCCCCTTCTGCCGGTGAATCTGGATATAGCCTTCCTGCTTCAAACAAGTATATGCCTTGTTTACCGTGTGCAGGTTGATGCCGAGGTCCGCGGCCAGGGACCGCACCGACGGCAGCGTTTCCCCCGGCTGAAGCGCTCCCGACGCGATGCCTTCCACGATCCGGTTGAACAGTTGCTGGTAGATGGGCTCGTCGGACTGCAAATCAATGCGGATCAGCATTTTATGCGCTCCCACCTGGCATGACTGTTATATATGTAATATAACACATAGAAAATAAAAAGAAAAGGCAGGCCGCTCTACCCCCGAAAAACCGAAACGGCCCTCTCCGTCCGGGCCGTTCGTTTCGATCTTTTTTCTCAGGAATTTCTCCACTTGCCGACCGACTTGTAGAACAGATAGAGCCTCTCCTTGTGCGCCCACGCGAGCAGCAGCAGATTGGCGCACCAAAACCACAGGATCGATACAGGGAACGACCGCTCGTACAGCCATGCCGACACGGCCAGGAGGCCAAAGACCACCTGGAAGGCGTCCGACCCGGTGCTCGGAATCCTGCCCCGCACCCACCTCATGTCCGCCAGCCTCAGCAAGCCGAGAATGACGGCGTAGACAAGAGCCACCTCAAAGTACGTAAGGGCGCTCCAGACGCCGAAGGTCACGGCGATGCCCTTCCCGCCGCGGAACTGGAGGAACGGGGAAAACAGATGCCCGGCCACCGGCGCGGCGGCCACCGCCACGATCGCCGGATCGTCCGGCCGGATCAGATCCAACTGCAGAAACAGCGCCAACGGAATGTAACCCTTCAGAAAATCGAGGGCCACCGCGGCGAGGCCAAAGCGATATCCGGCGTTCCGCCACAGGTTGACCGCGCCCGGATTGCCGTCCCCCACCGCCAGGAGATCAATCCGCACGATCCTGCCCAGCAGGTGGGCGTACATGACCGACCCCGACAGGAAACCGATGGCCACGAGCGCCAGCGTCATGCTTCCCGACCGCCCTTCACGGGAATTTGCCTTCCCTTCCAGCTTACGCTGCCGACCACGGAGGTCTGCCAGACCGAGAACACCAGGACAGCCAGGAAAAAGAGAACGGACAGCGGATGCAGCACCGGCATGACCACGCCGAACGCCCCGCAGTACCGCGCCAGATAGAAGATTTGCGCCGTGTACAGGACATAGCCGGCCAAGAGCGCCAGACCCGCGGGTGCGGGCAACAGCAATAGGGACAGTTCGGACAACACGAGGCCGATCATCCAGAACGCGCACAGCCAGATGGTTTCCCGCCGCAAGAGGCCCATGCTGAGGGCGGCGCTTTTGGCCAGACCCTCGGCGGCGTTGCAGATGCCCTTGGGATACATACGAAAGGAAACCAGCCCCGCGCCGAGGAAATTGGTTACCGGGATTCCCGCGGCCATGTACCGTCCCCCGAGGGACAGGTCGTCCGTCACCTCGGAGCGGATGGAGGCATGGCCGTTCACCTTCTCGTAATCTTCCCGCGTGGTCAATATGCAGGAGCCGTACAGCCCTTTGCCGGGATTGTCGTTCTCGTGCGGCGACGTGAACGCGAACATGCCCAGCAGGTTGACGACCAACAGGAGCTTTTCATGGAACTTGCGGGCCAGATGGAACGGCACCACGGAAATGACGCCGCCCGCGCGATCCCTGGCCGCGACCAGCGAAGCCAGCGCGTCCGGCGCCATCCGGACGTCGGCGTCCAGGAACAGGATGAGATCGCCGGTGGTGCGGCGGTAACCGTTCCACAGGGCCCAGTTTTTGCCCGTCCAGCCCCCGGGCAGCTCTTCGTTGCGGATCACCGTGGCGCCGAAGCGCGCCGCGACTTCGCCGGTGCCGTCATCCGAAGCGTCGTCGACGACGATGATTTCATCCGGCGGCAGCGTCTGGGCTTTCAGCGACTCCAGCAGGTGAGGCAGGTTGTGCGCTTCGTTCCGGGCGGGAATGACGACCGACAACCTTCGGGCCCCCTTGCCCTGGGCGGGGCCGGTTTCCGGGACGGGAATGGTGTTTTTCCGAAACAGACGCCATCCGCACAGCAGACCGACCGCCACCAAGACTCCAACCGCCACACCAAGCATCGCCATCAGCTTCACAACTCCCATCTCCGGATGATGAAATGCAAAGCGCGATACGGGATTGTCGGCTCGACCGCAGTAAACGAAAAAGCGTTTTCAAATTTGTCTTTTTTGTTACATGCTATTTTAGCAGAACCTATTTCTTCCGAGAACACCCATTTTCCCAATCTGTTTCATGATTTCCTTTTCTTTTCGCTGTGACTTTGATTACTGTAAGTCCGATCCCCCGAAGGTATGATAAAAACTGGAACCAGCCAGAATATCCGGAGGATATAAACAAGAACGGAGGTTATTTTTGATGAAACTGGACGGCAAAGTTGCGGTGGTTACCGGAGCCGGTTCGGGCATGGGACGGGAAATCGCGAAGCTGTTCGCCAGGGAAGGAGCCAAGGTCGTCGTCTCCGATTACGTGGAGCAAACGGCCAAGGAAACCGTCGACATGATCGTCGGCGCCGGCGGCGCCGCGGTCCTCGCGGTGGCGGACGTCTCGGAGGAAGAGGATGTGCAGCGGATGATCGACACCGCGGTGCAAACTTATGGCACGCTGGACATCCTGGTCAACAACGCCGGCATCATGGACGGCATGACGCCCGCCCACGAGCTGACCGACTCGCTGTGGGAGCGCGTGATCGCCGTCAACACGACGGGGCCGATGCGGGCGATCCGCAAGGCGTTGCCGATTTTTATGGAAAAAGGCAAAGGCGTCATCATCAACGTCGCGTCCATCGGCGGTCTGCAAGGATCGCGGGCGGGTGCGGCCTACACCAGTTCCAAGCACGCGCTCATCGGACTGACCCGCAACGTCGGCTTCCAATACGCCGGCCATGGAATACGCTGCAACGCCATAGCGCCCGGCGGCGTGGAGACGAACATCGGCACGGGCATCGCCGCGCCCAGCAAATTCGGTATGGACCACGCAATGAAAGGCATTGCGGCCAACCCCAGGACGGGCAAACCGGAAGAAATCGCCACGGTCGCCCTCTTCCTCGCCTCCGACGACGCCAGCTTCGTCAACGGCGCGGTGATCGTCGCCGACGCCGGGTGGACGGCGTACTGAACCGAAGGGAAGCGCCAGGCTCCGGCCGCCGGGCGGCGGCATTCGGCCCTTGCGCGCCTGTGATGCCACAGGTGCCAAGGGCGTTTCATTTTGCGCAGAAGAAGGAAATCTCAAAGGGGGGCGTCGAAGTCTTTCGCGGATCGGACAGGAAAGGAGGATCCGCATGAAATTCGTTTCCTGGAACGTCAACGGGTTCAGGGCCGTGGTGAAAAAAGGCTTCTGGGACTATTTTCGCCGGGTGGACGCGGATGTGTTCTGCGTCCAGGAGACCAAGATGCAGGAGGACATGCTTTGGCCGGAGCTCGGCGAGGAATATGCGGCGTACTGGAACTACGCGGAGCGCAAGGGCTATTCCGGCACCGCCGTCTTCACGAGACGGGAGCCGCTGGCGGTGAGCTTCGGCGAAGAGGTGGATCTCGAACGGGAAGGGCGTATCCTTACGCTGGAATTCGAACATTTCTTTCTCGTCAACGTCTACACCCCCAACGCCCGGCGTGACCTGTCGAGGCTACCGCACCGCATGGAATGGGAGGACCGCTTCCGCGAATATCTCCGGGGGCTGGACGCCCGCAAGTCCATCGTCGTCTGCGGCGACATGAACGTCGCCCATCGGGAGATCGACCTGAAAAACCCGAAGGCGAACGTGGGCAACCACGGGTTTACGCCGGAAGAACGGGAAAAAATGACCCGGCTGCTCGAGGCGGGATTCGTCGATACGTTCCGGCACCTTTACCCCGACCGCACGGACGCCTACACCTGGTGGTCGCCCATGCCCGGCGTGCGCGCACGCAACGTCGGCTGGCGCATCGATTACTTCCTCATTTCCAGGCGTCTGTGTCCCGCCCTGGCCGCGGCGGACATTCACAGCGACGTCATGGGGAGCGACCACTGCCCCGTGGTGCTGGAGCTCAACGAAGCGGCGTTCCCGGACGCAGGCGGGCCGGCTGAAACAAGCGGCGCCCGGGAGTGATCCCGTCCCGCCGCGGCGACGTCATCCGGGCCGGCTGAACGGAGAGCGCAACAGGATGCGCCGCAGCGGCACCATCCCGGCTGGCGGACCGCGCGGATGCCACGCAAGTTTTGCGGACTGGAAAGAAATAATAAGGGAGGTAAAAAATTAACCCCGTAAAACATACGAAACGAGGCTGACCCGATGGACAAGCCGAACTCCGACATCGCCATTCTGGGCATCGGCACGGCCGTGCCGCCCCATCGCCTGGTGCAGGATGAAGCGGCGCGGCGGATCGCCGACGGCCTTGCCGGTCTCGCCGGAAACGAAGACGCGGCGCGCTGGGTGCGGCGGATTTTCCGCCAGACCAGCGTGGAGACGCGCTACACCTGCGAGCCGGACCTCCTTGAGACTGCGGAGCATAGCCGCTACGCTCCGGGGTCGACCCGGCCGGACATCCCGACCACGGAAGAGCGCATGGAGGTGTACCGGCGGAAAGCGGTGCCGCTGGCCCTGGAGGCGGCGGGACGGGCCCTGCGCGACAGCGGAACGGCGCCGTCCGGCATCACCCATGTGATCACGGTGAGCTGCACCGGCTTCTTTCTGCCCGGCCTGGATTACGAGCTGGTACGGGGGCTCGGGCTCTCCCCGGAGGTGAGCCGTTTCCCTGTCACGTTCGCGGGCTGCGCGGCCGGCCTGACGGCCATTCGGCTGGCCCGGGAGCTGGTCGAGGGGAACGCGGGCGCCCGCGTGCTGGTGGTGTGCGTCGAGCTGTGTTCGATCCACATCCAGCCGTCCACCGATCGCGAGGACCTGTTTGCCGCCTCGCTGTTCGGCGACGGCGCCGGAGCCTGCGTGGTGGGGCGTGCCGGACCGAATCGGAAAGGCGTATTCCCTCTGGGCGGGGCCCGCGCCACGCTTCTGCCGGATACGGCGGCGGAGATGATTTGGCGGGTGGGCGACACCGGCTTTCGCCTGTACCTTTCGCCGCGAATTCCTTCGCTGATCGAGCGCCTCGTCCCCGCGGAGATCGCCCGGTTCCTCGCGGAGAGCGGCGGCGCGGAGCCCCGATGGTGGGCGATCCACCCCGGCGGGCGGGGCATCGTCGACGCGCTGCAGCGGGCCATGGGCCTTTCCGAAGAACAGACCCGGGCCAGCCGCGACATCCTGCGGCGTTACGGCAACCTATCGTCCGTCACCATTCTGTTCGTCCTGGAGGAAATCCGGCGGGAGCTCGCGGGCAAGGCGCAGGACGCGGTGCCGGGAATCGCCCTCGCGTTCGGACCCGGGATGCAGGCGGAAATGATCCGGCTTTCCTGCGTTCCCGCCGTTGCGGGACAGACGGCGTTTCGCCGGGAGGAAGCGGATGTTGCGGCCATTCCGTGAACGGGCGGCGGGGCCGGAGCTGATGGATCTGGAAGCCGCGGGGGGAGCGGAGCTGAGGGAAGCGTACCGGCACCTGCGCCGCCTGAACCGCCTGTTCTGCACGGCCCGCCCCGTGCTCTTCGGGGTGCGGCGCATCTGGGCGGACGCGGGACGGCCCGCGCGGCTCACCGTTCTCGACGTCGGCGCCGGCGCCGGCGACGTCAACCGCCTGCTGCTGCGCTGGGCGGACCGGCACGGCGTCCGGCTCACCGTCATCCTGGCCGACCGGATGGAAGAAGCGTGCCTGGAAGCCAAGCGGCTGTTCCGGGGTGAGCCGCGGGTGCGCGTCGTCCACGGCGACCTGTTCGACCTGCCCGAAGCTTGCGCGGACATCGTGACGGCGACGCATTTCGCCCACCATTTTGCCGCCGACGAACTGCCCCGCGTCATCCGACGCATGCTGCGGGCTTCCCGGCTCGGCGCCGTGCTGTGCGACATCCACCGCCACTGGGTGCCCTGGATGTCCGTCTGGCTGGCGGCCCGGCTGATTTCGCGCAACCGGTACATCCGCCACGACGGTCCGCTGTCCGTGGCCAAAGGCTTTCGCGGGGAAGACTGGCGCGGTCTCAGGGAAGCGCTGGACGACTGTGAACTGGAGTACCGCTGGCGTCCGATGTTCCGATACGTGGCACTGATCCGGCATGGGACGAAGGACCACGGGGATGCCGGTTTCCCTCCGCCGGCGCCCGGTCGCGTCGAATCATCCAAGCCCGGGAGGGAACGCGCATGACGGACGCGGATATTGCGATAATCGGCGCCGGACCGGCGGGCGGAAGTCTGGCGCACGCCATGGCCGGCCGCGGTTGGCGCACCGTCCTGTTCGAACGGTTCCCGCCGCCCCGCTTCAAGGCCTGCGGCGAATTTCTTTCCCCCGAATCCCTCGCCGCGCTGGAGACCCTTGGCCTGTTCCGGACCGTCGTCTCCCTCGGACCCGCGGAAATGGAGAAAGCCTGCATTTGGCCGGCCGCCGGAAACCCCCTCGTCATTCCCCTTCCGGGCGTCGCGCTGGGCATCAGCCGCCATGCCCTGGATCACGCCATCGTCCAGGCGGCGCTGGAGCGGGGAGCCGGGTGGCGCCCCGGCGCGACGGTCACTTCCGTGAGGCGGCAGGGCCGGAATTACCGGATCGAATGGCGGGAAAACGGGCACACCCGCGCGATGACCGCGCGGGCGGTGATCGGCGCCTGGGGGCGGAACCCCCTTCCCGGCCTTCGCGCCGGCCTCTCTCCGAAACCGCCGCACCGGCCGGCAGATCCGTCCGACGACACGGCTCTCCGTTCTTTTCCGCGGCCCCGTCTTTCCATCCGCAAGGCTGTGCGGGTCCGCCGGCGATCTCCATCCGATGCATCCGGTGCGTTTTCCGTCGGCGTCTCGTGCCACGTGACGGGTCTTGCGGCGGAGCGGGCGGTGGAGCTTTTCTTTTTTCGCGGCGGATACGCGGGACTCGCCCCGGTGGAGGGCGGCCGCCACAACCTGGCCGCCCTCGTCTCCCGGCGTTTTTTTCAGGATGCCGGCGCCACGGTGCGCGGCGTCCTGGCAGCGGCCGCCCGGGAAAACGGCCCTCTGCGCAGCAGGCTGGCGGGCGCCTCGCCGGTCCCGGGCAGCGAAGCGGCGGCCGCACCCGTCATGATCAGCCGCAGGCCGGTTCCCTGGGGCGCCGTGCCCCACGTGGGCGACGCCGCCGCGGTCATCCCGCCGCTCTGCGGCGACGGAATGGCGATGGCCCTGCGGTCCGCCGCCCTTTGCGCGCCGCTGGCGGACGGTTATCTGCGCGGTGAACTCGCTTTGGGGGAATGGAGACGCCTCTATACCCGGGCGATTCACGCGGAGTGGACGGGACCGCTGCGATGGGGCAACGCGCTGCAGCGCATGGCGGATTCCCCTGCCCTGCTGGCGCCGCTCCTCGGCGCGGGCCGGGCAGTTCCCGCATTGGCGCGGCGCCTTGTGCGGGTCACGCGGCTGAACGGCTGACCGCCCTCCGGCGGATCCCGCTCCCTCCGGCGGATCCCGGTGCAAAGATTGGGCTTTCCCGCGGGATTCCTGTACAATAGGAATACGCCAATGGAAAAAATCACCCGGAAAGCGCACGATCGTGCGCTTAAGGAGGCCTGCGGGATGGAAATCGGCATTTCGACGTTTTTGGAAACAACCCCCGACCCCGTCACCGGAACCGTCATCAGCCACGCGCAAAGGCTGCGCGAAGCCGTGGAGGAAATCATCCTGGCCGACCGGGTCGGCCTGGACGTATACGCCATCGGGGAGCACCATCGCCCCGATTTCGCCGCGTCCGCCCCCGCGGTGGTGCTCGCCGCCGCCGCGACGCAAACCAAGCGCATCCGGCTGTCCAGCGCGGTTACGGTGCTGTCCACCGACGACCCCGTGCGCGTGTTCCAGCAGTTCGCCACGCTGGACGGGCTGTCGAACGGCCGGGCGGAAATCATGGCGGGACGCGGGTCGTTCATCGAATCGTATCCGCTTTTCGGCTACAACATCCGCGACTACGACGAGCTGTTCGCCGAGAAGCTCGAACTTTTGCTCCAAATCCGCGCTTCCGAAAAAGTGACCTGGCAGGGCAGGTTCCGCCCGGCCATCGCGAACCGCGGCGTCTACCCCCGCCCGGTGCAAAACCCGCTGCCCGTCTGGATCGCCACCGGCGGGACGCCGGAATCCGCCGCCCGAGCCGGCCATCTTGGCCTGCCCCTTGCGATCGCCATCATCGGCGGCAATCCCGCGCATTTCGCGCCGCTGGTCGCCCTTTACAAACGGGCGGCCGAGAAGGCGGGGCACGACCCGGACAGCCTGCCCGTCGCCGTGCATTCCCACGGCTTCGTGGCGGACACCAACGAGGAAGCCGCCGAGAAGTTTTTCCTGCCCACCCAGTACGTGATGAACGTCATCGGACGGGAGCGCGGCTGGCCGCCCTACACCCGCGCCACCTACGATGCGGCGCGCAGCCCGGACGGGGCGCTCTATGTGGGCGATCCCGAGTATGTCGCGGAAAAGATTCTCCGGCTGCACGACAAGCTCGGGATCACCCGCTTCCTGATGCACGTCCCGCTCGGCTCCATGCCGCACGACGACGTCATGCGCGCCATCGAACTGCTCGGCACGAAGGTGGCGCCCATCGTCCGGGAGCGGGTCGAGGCGCGACGGAAGGCGGCCGAACCCACGCAGCCGGAGTAAACCCGCGCAGCCGGAATAAATCCGCGCTGCCGGAGTCAATCCGCGGGACGGATCCGCATAAACCGCACGAACCGCAAAATGGGCCGGGACATTCGAACAAGCCAATGGTTGCGGGACATCGTATGCTGTTTCCGAGATCTATTTCCGAGATCAACCCAAAGGCAAGGAGTGAGTCCCGTGAATCCGTCCCAATGCTGCCCACCGTACCTGTCTCAGCAGGTCGTCGATCCGCCGGTGCAGGTCTACGACGACGTGTTCCATCCGCTGTTCGTGCAGGTCATCCAGCCGGTGGAAATCATCCGGCAGCATCACTACGTGCCGGTCCCGCACCAGGTACTCAGCATTACGGAAAAAGACGTCTGCTGCATCCATTCCCTGAAGAAAAAACGCCGCCGCTAAAGCGCAAAATCCCGGCCGCTTCCCGCGGACCGGGATTTTTTCCTGCAAACCGTCCCCTCACTCCACGTCGAAATCAAAATAGGTGTCGGGGTACGGCTCCGGCTTCAGCGTATAATGCCACCACTCCTGGTCGTAGGCGGCGAAGCCGTGCTTTTCCATGGCTTCTTTGAGAATGTTGCGGTTGGCGGTCTGCTCCTCCGTGACCAGGTCCGTGCCGTGATGCGACACGGGACCGAAAAAGTCGAACGGACCGCCCATGTCGATTTCCTCGCCCGTATCCAGCCGCACCAGCGTCAAATCCACGGTGCTGCCCCGGCTGTGGCCCGACTTCGAGGCGATGTATCCGAGCTCGAACAGGCGGCTTTTATCCACCTCGGGATAAAATTCGGCCTTCATCCTGGTGTCCGACGCATCGCGGGACCAGGTCACAAAATGGTTCACCGCCTTCTGCGGGCGGTAGGCGTCGAAGATCAGGATGCCGTATCCCTTTTCCGCCAGTTCGTCGCTCACCCGCTTCAGGGCTTCCGCCGCTTCCTTCGACAGAATGGCGAAGGGCGCGTTGTATCCGTCAATCCTCGTGCCCACGAAGTTGTATTCGCCAAAGTACCGGATGTCGAACCTGGCCGCGGGGATCACTTCGTCCACATAGACGAAGCCTTCCGGCAGCGCCCGCTTCTTTTCGTAGGCGGCGAGATCGGCCGCGGTTTTGACCCCCTCTTGCCCGACCGGCTCCGCCGACGCTTCGGCCGGGGGGGCTCCCTGACCATCGGCGCTTCCCGATTCCCCTTTGGGCCCTTCTTCTGCAACGTCCGCGGATGCCGAAGGCGACGCGGCAATCGTCGTTTCGGAAGCCGCGGCCGTCCGGGACGGCCCCGCCGTTTCGGGTTCGGAGCCGTTCCGCGCCCCGCCGCAGCCGCCCAACACCGCCGCAATCAGCAACAAGCCAACCATGAGTCCAACCCGGAAACGCGCATTTCCGGCCACTCGCACTCCCCCAATGCCGGGCAAGGCGTCCGCCATCCGGCCGGGCACCGCCTGTCCCGTTTTTCCCCATTATATAACAACAAGCGGGAAAAGAGGTCATCCCTTTGGATGATCACCCTTTTCCCGCCCGAAAGTCGTGTTTTGCCGTTTCCTTCAATCCGCCGCCGGTCACGCCCGGGTTTCGCCGGCCGCGACGGGCGCCCGCTGGCGGATGAGATAGTCGAACGCGCTCAGCGCCGCCGTGGCTCCCGATCCCATGGAAATGACGATTTGCTTGTACGGGCTGTCGGTGCAGTCGCCCGCGGCGAACACGCCCGGCAGGCTCGTGGCGCCGCGGCGGTCCGTGACGATTTCGCCGATCCGGTTGCGTTCCACCGCGCCCTCCAGCCAATCCGTGTTGGGGACCAGGCCGATCTGCACGAACACGCCCTGCAGGTCAATCCGGCGGACGTTCCCGCTGTCGCGTTCCGCGTAGACGATGCCGTCCACCCGCTCCGTCCCGGTGATCTCCTTCACCTGGACATTGGTCAGCACGGTGGCGTTGGGCAGGCTGCGCAGGCGTTCCTGCAGCACGGCGTCGGCCTTCAGCTCCGGCATGAACTCCAGCACCGTCACATGCCGCGCGATGCCCGCCAGATCGATGGCCGCCTCCACGCCGGAATTGCCGCCGCCGACCACCGCCACGTCCTTTCCGGCGAACAGCGGACCGTCGCAGTGCGGGCAGTAGGCGACGCCCTTGTTGCGGAACTTCGCTTCGCCGGGCACGCCGAGCTCGCGCCAGCGCGCGCCGGTGGCCGCAATCACCGTCCTGCTTTTGAGCACGGCGCCGTTTTCCAGTTCCACTTCGATGAACTCTTTTTTCTCCAGACGCCTGACCCGGTGCGGCTTCATCATGTCGATGCCGTATTCCCGCGCGTGCTGCTCAAGGGCGGACGCGAGCTGCGGGCCTTCCGTATACTTGGTGCCGATCAGGTTCTCGATGCCCAGGGTGTCGTTGACCTGCCCGCCGATGCGTTCCGCCACCAGGCCGGTGCGGATGCCTTTGCGCGCGGCGTAGATCGCGGCGCTGATCCCGGCCGGACCGCCGCCCACGACGAGCACGTCGTAGGGCTCCTTGTCCGCGAGCGCCGAAGCGTCCGCCGCGCTGCCCAATTTGGCAAGGATGTCCTCGACGGACATGCGGCCGCCGGCGAAAAACTCGCCGTTGAGGAATACCGCGGGCACGGCCAGGACGTCCCGGCTTTCCGCTTCCGCCTTGAACACCGCGCCGTCGATCATCGTGTGGGAAATCCCCGGATTCAGGACGCTCATCATGTTGAGCGCCTGCACCACGTCCGGGCAGTTGTGGCAGCTCAGGCTGACAAACGTCTCGAAGCGGTACTCCCCGCGGAGCGCCTTGATCCGGTCGATGACATCCTGTTCCGCCTTCGGCGGCCGGCCGCCCACCTGAAGCAGGGCGAGCACGAAGGAGGAAAACTCGTGCCCCATGGGAACCCCGGCGAACACGACGCCCGTGTCCTCGCCGGGCCGGTTCACGCTGAAAGAGGGGGTTCTCGGCAGCTTCGCCTCTTCCACCCGGATGCGCGGCGACATGCCGGACACCTCGCGGACAAGGTCCGTCATTTCCTTCGAGACCGGATCGTCGCCCGCGCAGACTTTCAGCACGGCGTCGCCTTCCATCAGCCGGAGGTACTGCTCCAGCTGCGTTCTGATTTCCGCGTCCAGCGCCATGGCAGACCCCTTAGATCTTGCCCACCAGATCGAGGCTCGGCTTCAGCGTCGGGGCGCCTTCCTGCCACTTGGCGGGGCACACTTCGCCCGGATGGCTGCGCACGTATTGCGCGGCCTTGATCTTGTTGATCAGGGTACCGGCGTCGCGGCCGATGCCTTCGGCGGTGATTTCCACGGCCTGGATCACGCCGTCCGGGTCGATGATGAACGTGGCGCGGTCCGCCATGCCGCTCTCTTCGTTGAGCACTTCAAAGTTGCGGGAAATGACGTGCGAGGGGTCGCCGATCATCGCATAGGTGACCTTGCCGACCGCCTCCGACGTGTCGTGCCACGCCTTGTGCACAAAGTGGGAGTCGGTGGAAACGGAGTACACTTCCACGCCGAGCTTTTTCAGTTCGTCATAGTGGTTTTGCAGGTCTTCCAGTTCGGTGGGGCAGACGAAGGTGAAGTCCGCCGGATAGAAGCAGACGACGCTCCATTTCCCTTTCAGATCCTCATCCGTCACTTCGATAAACTCGCCGTTGCGGTAGGCCTGCGCCTTGAAAGGTTTCACGGTGGTGCCGATGAGTGACATGGTTTCCCTCCTGATTCTCTTTGTTGGTTGGGAAGATGTTCTGTCGAAATCTTCCCCAATCAATAGCGATTATTACATGAAGTTGATTTTAATTGTCAAGCGAGCGGCCCGGTTCGTCTGAGTCAAGCCAGCGTGGGCACCTTTTTTGGGATTATGAGTCACACCTGAAAAAGAGCTTACTCCTTGATAGCGGTTGCAGTTCTCTTCCTTCCGTGAGGGCCATGGTTTTCTGGAATCAATA
>Ga0310826_100264_pt1 | contig 68965 bp, 56 predicted proteins | sample WT_ome_FD_201306 | JGI IMG/M metagenome (GOLD analysis project Ga0310826, IMG submission 201306) | Sorghum-adapted microbial communities enriched on wild type (WT) sorghum from Joint BioEnergy Institute, Emeryville, California, United... ... | reverse complement strand
AACCGCCCGCCGACGCGCCTTCACCCGATGGCAGCACATCTACAATCACCACCGGCCCCACACCGCGCTCGGCGGCAAACCACCCATCAGCCGCGTCACCAACCTCCGTGGACACGACATCTAGGGCTAGGAGTGGTAGTTGGAGATCAATTCACCACGCTAAGCCCTAGATCAACGAAGAGGCGAGGGCCGCGAAGAGGCGAGGGCCGTGAAGAGGCGAGGGGCCGCCAAGAGGCAGGGGGCCGAGATCAGCAAAGGAGGGGAGGGGGAGAGGGGCCGGGGAGGGCGACGGTGGCCAGCGCGGCGACGTAGCCGTCGTCGCCGGGAAGGTCGTGCACGGTCATCCCGGGCGGGTCCGGGCTGGCCGCGAAGCTCGTCATCGGTCGGGCCAGCCCGTGACCGGTGACCTTCGCGATCGCCTCCTTGCGGACCCAGATCCGCACGAGATCCGGCCCGGTGACTGGCGGGTCGTCGGGGTGCAGCACAAGGTGGGCGACCTTGTCGATGGGGGCGTCAGCCAGCTCCACGTCGACGCCCACCGGTCGGTTCTCGGCCACGGCCAGCAGTACCCGGTCGCCAGCGTGCGAGAGCGAGAACTCCCACGGGCCGTCGACGAGCCGCGGCTTGCCATGGCTGGCGTCCCCGCACAGCGCGCAGGTGCGGTCGAAGCGCAGATCCTGGGGACGCCGACCGGAGAGATCGGCGAGCGTCTGGCGGACCAGCGACCAGGCGGTGAGGTAGCGGCGTCGGTCCGCCTCGCGGGCGAACCGTCGCATGCGGGCGACCTCATCCGGCGCCAGCAGGGCCTCGGCGGTCTCGACGTCGCGCAGCCGGGACGGCTGTCGCCACAACACCATGATCATCGACGGTTACCGCGGTCGCTCGGTGGGCTGGGCCGGCGGCACGGCCAGGGGCGAACCGCCGCCGGCGACCGGAGACGCTGGGCGGAGCAGTCCGGTGTGGACGGTGTCCAGCGCGGCCATGACCACGCGGCGCTCCAGGTCCCGCAGGAATGCCTCCATGCGCTCCGGCGGCAGGTAGCGGGCGTCCGTGGTCAGCGAGAGGCAGACGCCGGACACCGCGGGACGCACCTCCAGAAAGAAGCGCCAGTTGAACGACGGCTTGGAGAGCCACTCCACCGTGGTCGCGCTCAGCGCATGGACCATTTCGTCATCGTCCATGCTGGACGTTATCGGCGTATTGCCGCGGATGTCGTTGAAGCAGCAGTACGGGTCGACTTCCACCTCCCCGCCGCGCCCGGACTCGCGCAGGCCCCGGTCCAGCGCGGCCTGGTCGTAGTGGGCGAACCGGTAGGCGATCAGGGCCGCCCGCCAGGCCCGGGGGATCAGCTCACTCAGGTCGGACGACGGCGGTGCCTCGATCACCGCGAGGCCGAGCTGGTTGACCGGAGCCACCACCTCGTCGTGGCCCGGCAGGTGACGGTTGTTCACGATCGTGAGCAGGCCACAGGTGGACTCGCCCGTCGCCGCGCAGATCGTCGCGGCGGTGGCGGCCAGCAGCACGGTCGACGTACTGACGCTGTGGCGGGAGGCTAGTCGCGACACGGCCGCGAGCAGGGCCGACGAGGTGAACAGGCACTCGTTGTAGCGGGGGTTCCGGTCGGGTCCGGGCGGACCGAACGGGTCGCGGGGGATCCGGGCGTACGCGTCGCGCCAGTAGACGAGGGCGCGTTCCGTCCGGCGTACGTCGGTCCGTTCCCGCTCGGCCAGATCCAGCGGGCACAGCCGGCCGGGTTTGCTGATATTCCGTCCGACGAGCAGGTGGCGCAGGTCGCGCACCAGGATCTCGGCGGCGTACCAGTCGGCCACGACGTGACTGACGACGAGCAGCACGTGGCGGACCCGGCCGGAGGCGACCACGAGCCCCACGCGGACCGGCCAGTCCTCGGCGTAGTCGAACGGCCGGTCGGCCAGCCGCGCCACCAAGTGCTCGGCGGCCTCGGCCAGGGCGGGGACGGCCCGCAGCGGGAAGTTGGTCACGGGGCGGGGCGGGGCGCCCGGGAGTGCGGCGAGCTCGGCCGTGCAGTCGACGACGTCGATCTTCAGCGTCCCGTTCCGGGAGGCGACCTGGGTCAGCTCGCCGTCGATCGTGCGGATCCGGGTCCGCCCGGTCGTCCCGGACGTGTAGAGGATCTGGGCGAGGTCGGTCGCCGTGGCCACGGTGTCGTCCACAGTGGAGGATGGATCGGCCAGCAGTTCCGTGATGGCCACGGGGTGCCAGCGGGCCACGACAGCCGGGTCGATCGCGTCGTCGTGGATGGTCGCGGCGACCGCGCAGTGGTCGAGGACGTACTCGATCTGCGGGGCCGCGAGTCGGTCGGAGATCGGTACGGCGACCGCTCCGATCAGGTGGGTCGCGCAGTAGGCGACCGCGAACTCGGTCCACGTCCGGGGGCCGAAGAGCAGGCCGACCCGATCGCCCCGACCCACGCCCCGGGCTTTCAGGGCGGCGGCCGCGATACGGGCCCGCGTCTGCCACTCACCGAAGGACAGTTCGGCCACGCCGTACGCCTTCAGGGCCGCCGCGTCCGGGTCGAGATCGACGCGCCAGGCGAGTAGGTCGGGAACCGTGGATATCGCCGGTGGGCGTGGCCGGGACGGCCGCCACAGGCCGTTGGTCTCGACCACCGAACTCATTGGACACTCGTCTCCACGATTGGCGGACGGTCACGTATGGACGTCCATAGGTGGGAGCGCTCCCACGTCTGACAATAAATATCCCTCTGCGTCATTGCAGGTGGAGCGCGCGGCTTGAGGCGTGTCGGCGCGGCGCAGTCGGAACCATACCCGGGGCGAACTAGATCGGGCAATATCTCCGTAACATCGCGTGGCGGTGACGCTGCGGTCTGCGGTCTTGGGGCCATTGATTTGGCTGTCTGTTTGACGGATTGTCAGTCGTCTGTTTGGGTGGTGTATCCGCTGTTCGGTGATGCCCATTCGGCCGTCTGGTCGGGATCGACGGTCGGCCGGTGGTGCGATCACGCCACGGCCGGCCCGGGACGCTGTGCTAGGGTCGTCTGCCGGCACGGTCGAGAGGCGCTGCAACGGGTGCTTCCCGCCACGCTCGGCCGACCGCCTGTTCTTGCAAGGGCGCCTCCACACACTCTGGGGAGGTTCAAGCCATGCGCGGCGACGGCGAGCACGGACCGGGCGTCGACATCGAACGCTTCATCGCGGGACTGCCGAAGGTCGAGCTGCACGTCCACCACGTGGGCTCGGCGTCTCCCCAGACCGTGGCCCGACTGGCCGCCCGGCACGAGGGCTCCACGCCGGTGCCGGCCGATCCCGAACGGCTCGCGGAGTACTTCCAGTTCACCGACTTCGCCCACTTCGTCGAGGTCTACCTGTCGGTGGTGGACCTGATCCGTGACGCCGAAGACGTGGCGACCCTGACCTACGACATCGCGGTCGACCTCGCCGCCCAGCAGGTGCGGTACGCGGAGCTGACCGTGACGCCGTACTCGTCCATCGTGCGGGGCATTCCGGCCGAGGCGTTCTGCGAAGCCATCGAGGACGCGCGGGTGCGGGCCGAGCGGGATCACGGCATCCGGCTGCGGTGGTGCTTCGACATCCCGGGCGAGGCCGGCCTGCCCTCGGCGGAGGTCACCCTGGATACCGCCCTCCGCATCCGTCCGGACGGCCTGATCAGCTTCGGCCTGGGCGGTCCGGAGGTCGGCGTTCCCCGCGCCCAGTTCGCCCCGTACTTCGCGGCCGCCCGGGCCGAGGGCCTGCGCAGCGTGCCCCACGCCGGCGAGTCCACCGGGCCGCAGACGATCTGGGATGCGCTGACCCACCTCGGCGCCGAGCGCATCGGCCACGGCATCGCCTCGGCCCAGGACGAGATCCTGCTGGCTCACCTGCGTGAGCACGACATCGCGTTGGAGGTGTGTCCCACCTCAAACGTGTGCACGCGGTCGGTGACGTCCCTGGCCGAGCACCCGCTGCCCGCGCTCGTGGCGGCCGGGGTTCCGGTCACGATCAACTCGGATGACCCGCCCATGTTCTCCACCACGCTCAACCGCGAGTACGCGGTGGCGGCGCAGCTGCTGGGTCTGGACCAGCACGGCCTCGCCGAGCTGGCCCGGCAGAGCGTGCGCTACTCGTTCCTCGACCAGGCCGCCAAGGCCGCGATCCTCGCCGAGATCGACGCGTACGAGTCCGCCTGGTCCGCGGTGGACTGACCGGCAGGTCGTCGTCGCCGTGGCCTCCGTTGAGGTAGTCGGATCCTTCGTCGCCCTGAAGGAAATCATTGCCGTTGAAGGCGCGGACCACGTCATTGCCTGACCCGGCGACCACGTAGTCACGACCGTTCGAGCCCCACACGCGGTCGTTGCCGGCACCACCACTGATGTCGTCGGGGCCCTCCGAGCCGTAGATCACGTCGTCGCCCGGTCCACCGAGAATCCAGTGACCTTTCCCGGCGCTCCAGACGGTGATCCGACCGTTGCCCTCCATGCAGATGTGGTCGCGGCCGCCGACCGGCCGGACAGTACGAGGCCGACGAGCGCCGCCGCTCGGCCGCCGACCCGGGGATCGTGTCATCCGGGCGGGGAGCGGTACGGCGCGGTCGACCGACGCGGTCACCGTCGCGGGGGGTACGGCCCGGAACGCCGAATTGTGGCCCGGCCGGGCATCGCGCGCTCCTATGGTGGAGCGTGTTGGGCGGGGGCAACCGGCGGGTCGCGGCGTTCACGGTGACCGGGCTGGCCGCGGTGGTGGCGGCGGCCCTGGTCGTGTGGGCCGTGCCCGCGACCGTGCGGTTCCTGCCGCAGGCACCGAGCGGGTTTTGGGCCATGGTGCTGCTCGGCACCCTGGTGGACATCCCGATCTACGCGCTCACCCGGCGCGCCGGCCAGACCGCCCGGACGACCCTGTCGGCCTGCTTCACGTTCGCGATCTTCCTGCTCTACGGGGCCGAGCCGGCGATCGTGGTGCAGGCCGTGGCCGGCACGGTCGCGGCCCTGACGCAGCGCTACTCCGCCCTGGGCGGGGTCTTCCTGACCGCCCGGCTCGTCTGCGCGCTCGCAGCCGGCGAGCTCGCGGTCCTGCTCAGCGAGGGCCGGCCGCTCACCCGGCCGGGGCCTTTCCTCACCACCCACGACGTGGTCGGGTTCGTGCTGCCGGCCCTGGTGTGGTTCGTGGTCAGCTTCGGCCTGCTGCTCGGGGCCCGGGTGGCGAGCTACGGCGGCGGGCTGCGACGGGCGGTGACCGACGTCCAGGAGCCCGTCCTGGCCACGACCGCGTCGCTGCTGCTGGTGTCACCGCTGTTGACCGTGTTGTCCGGGTGGTGGGTCACGCTGGTGGCGGTGCCGCTGTTCGCGCTGGGCCAGCTCACACGCCTCACCGCGCAGCGTGAGCGGCGGTTGCGCCGCGACCCGGTGACCGGCCTGCTCAACCGTCGTGGGCTGATCTTCGGCTTTGAGGCGCTGACCGCCGAGGATCGGCTCGACCCCGTGCACCCGCGTCCGCTGGCGATCGCCATCGTCACCATGGGGTCCGCTCTGGACGTGAACAACGCGCTCGGCCGCGGCATCTACGAGCGGCTCGTGGCGGCCGCGGCGCTGCGCCTGATCCAGGAGTACGGCGAGGATTACGTCGGGCGCTTGTCGGGCGAGGGGTTCGTCATCATCCTGCCCGAGCTCACCGGCGAGGCCGCCGTAGCCGAGGCCCGCCGGGCCGCGGTTGCGTTGACGCCAACGATAGTGATCGATGGTATTCCGTTCGCGCCCGACCCTGCGGTGGGAGTGGCGCTGTCTCCGGAGCACGGCCGCGACCTCGCCTCGCTCGTGTCGAAGGCGGAGCTGGCCATGCGACAGGCGCGGCGGCTCGGCGAGGACGTGGCGGTCTACGTCTCCTGGGCGGCCGACGTTCCTCAGCGACGGGTGGCGCTGCTCGCCGAGCTGAACGCCGCCCTGTCCGACCCCGCGCGGCACGGCGAACTCACTGTGCTGTACCAGCCGCAGGTGGACCTCGACACCGGACGGCTGACCGGGGCGGAGGCGCTGGTGCGCTGGACCCACCCCGAATGGGGGCTCGTCGATCCGGAGGAGCTCCTCGAGGCGGTCGAGCCGACCGAGGTCATGCACCTGCTCACCCGGCACGTCCTGGCCCGGGTCGTCGCCCAGATCCGGGACTGGAACGACCGGGGCCTGCGGGTGCGCGTATCGGCAAATGTCAGTGTCCGCGACCTGCGGGCGCCTGGTTTCATCGATGAAATTCGCCAGTTGCTGGGAACGTACCGCGTCCCGCCGACCGAGCTCGCCATTGAGATCACCGAACGCCTGCTGCTCACCGACGCCGAACGGGTGGTGCGCGCGTGCGAGGACATCGTGCGGCTGGGCGTCGGCCTGTCGCTGGATGACTTCGGGACCGGCTACGCGTCGGTCCAGCACCTGCGACAGCTGCCGTTGAGCGAGGTAAAGATTGACAAGTCGTACGTCAGAGGGGTGGCCGGTAGCCGAGCCGAAGGCGCGATCGTGACGAGCGTGTACCACCTGGCCCGCGCGCTCGGGCTGTCGGTCGTCGCCGAGGGGGTCGAGGACGACCGCACAGCCCGTCAGCTCGCCACCCTCCCCGGCCTGATCGGGCAGGGATGGTACTTCGGACACCCGGTTCCGGCCGACGTGTTCGAGCAGCAGTGGCGTCGGCCCACACTGCCCGTGGGCCGGGTCACGCGTAGGTGATGTCGGCCGGGTCCCCTTCGGGAGTCTCCGAGGCGACCGTGCAGATCCGGTTGTACTTGCCGAGCACGAGCTTGCCACCGATCGCGTCCTGCTCCGTGTCGAAGATCTGCAGGACGTGGTCGTCGTCGCGCACGCGCCAACCCGAAGCGCCCATGCTGTCGTGCACCAGGTTGGTGGGGTCGTACGAGGAACACACGTCGTCCGGATCGGGCAGCGGGGCGGAGATGCCGGACGGGTCGCGCCAGTACTCGAAGACGTACGCGGTGGCGTCGTCGCGCCCGTTGCCGCGGCCGATGAAGCAGACCTTGGTGTACCGCTTGGCCAGGTTGAGCGCGTGCTGGCCGTCGGGGTCGTCCGGCCCGCCGAAGACCCGGACGAGTTCGGTGGTGGCGGCCCGGATCGACCAGACGCCGGCCGCGTAGTTGGCGGTCACGGTGTTGGGGTCGTAGGAGATGCAGTCCTCGGGCGAGGGCCAGGAGCCTTGACCGCCATCACCGCTGGCGCCGCCACCGGTGCCGGGGTCGCTGGTCGCGGGCGGGGCCGTCTCGGTGGCGCCGTCGGTGCCGAGGACGGCCACGCCGCCGGGGTCGGTGGTGGCGAGGTCGGGCGCTGAGCCCGAGCCGCAGGCGGTGGTGCCGAGGGCAGCCGCCAGGACAGCCGCGGCCAGAGCTGTTCGTCGTGATCTCATGGCGGCGAGGTTAGGTGCCGGCGGCATCCCCGGCTCGGGCCAGTCGTCAATCTTTCACTCTCGTTGGCGGCCGCTCGGGTCCGGCGTTCACTCAGGGTTTGGGCCGTGACACGGGTCGGCCCGTCCCTGGGCGCGTGAACGCCGCCGGATCAGCCACGTACGCGGCCTGGCGCGGCGGGAACCCACTGGTAGCATCCGCGCCTACCGGCATCGCTGGCCGATGCCCGGAAAGTAGCCAATTGGGCATCCCGGGGCACCGTCGGGGCCACGAGGTGACCAGTTGGGCCGCCTGCCGATGCGAACAACGCAGGCTCGCGACACTCCCGGCCCCAAGGAGGAGCATGACGACGCCGGTGCCGGACGCCCCCCGGACCGCCGACCCGCAGGCGGCCGAGCCCGCAACCCAGGAGGCCACCGACCAGGCCCGCCGCGGGTCCTGGCGCAGGGCGTTGCAGTCGCTGGCCCACTGCACGCCCACGGAGCTGGCCATCGCCGCCGGTGTCGGCGTCGTGGTGATGGCCGCGTGGATCCTCTACCTGCCCCTGGTCGACTACCGCACCGCGGGCGGGGACACGACGACGTACCTCGCCATGGCCCGTGACCCCAAGGGCGTGCACTGGGTGCCGCTCGCGTACCGCGGCCTGGAGCCCTGGCTGGCCCGCGCCCTCGGCGGCCCGGACCACTACGTGGGCGCGTTCATGTGGATCACCTGGACGTCGCTGTTCCTGGCCGGCCTGGCGCTCTACCTCATCGTCCGCCGGCTCGGCGGCCCGCATTCGGCCGGCCTGGTCGGCATGGCCGGGGCGATGTCCCTGCCCATGTGGACCCACTTCATCTTCGATCCGTACCTGGTGGACGGACCGGCCATGGCCCTGATGGCCTGGTCGATGCTGGCATTGATCAATGGCTGGTACGCGGCCCTGCCCCTGCTGCTCGTGGTGACCGGCGTGGCCCGGGAGACCGTCCTGGGCCTGGTCGTTCCGATCTACATGTGGCTGCGCCAGAAGGGTCCTCTGCTGCCGCTGCCGCGACGCCTGGCCAACTGGGTCGACCTGTCCGCGGCGGTGCGTACGGTGCTGTTCATCGCGCCGGCCGCCGTGACGATCTGGGCGATGCGGCAGGCGACCACGTACCTGGAGGATTCCTCGACGCTGGGGCTCATGAAGTACGGGCTGCTGCAGTACGTGGGGACGGAGGTCGTGCCGCGACCGCTGTTCTTCCTCACGTACGGCATCGCCGGCTCCCTGGGGCTGTGGTGGGTCCTGGGCCTGTACGGGCGGCGGCACGGCGGGCGTCTGTGGTGGATGCTCGTCCCGGTCTTCGCCCAGTGGCTGTTCGGCTCCGACTACGGCCGCTACGCCCTGTACGCCTTCCCCGTGGTGGTCGCGGCCGGCATCATCGCGGTCTGGGAGCACCCGCGGCGTCCCCTGCTGCTGGCGCTGGTGGCGGTGCAGTCGTTCGTGACGATTATCGATGTCGAGCTGGGGGCCGGGCCTCGGCTGTACACCCTGCTGCCGTCGGCGTGGGTAGCGCTCGGGCTCATGGCGGTGGCCGCGCTCATCCTGTGGTGGCCCAGCCGGCGGGTCACGGTGCCGCGGCAGCGCGACCCGGACTCCCAGCGCGATTCGGCGGTGGCGGCCGAGACGGCCGCGCCCAGCGCCTGAGGCCAGGATTCTCGGGGCGCCGCGGGCGCAGGGTCACCGGCTCGGCACGCTGGGCTGGTGGGCCGGCGGCCGCGGCCGGGCGTGGGGCAGCGGGCGGCTGCCGTGCCGCTTCCGCCACAGCCGGGTCAGGTAGATCAGCGCGGTGCCGATCACGGCCATGTCGTCCAGGTAGATCGGGTCGGGCAGCAGGTCGACCGGCAGGAACGTGTAGATCGTCGCGACCCAGAAGGCGACCTTGCCGCCGGTGCCGAGCTCGGCCAGGTGACGGCGCATGCGGAGCACCTTGAGCAGCAGGTGAACTGCGCCGACGAAGGTGATGATCGCGACGACGGCGACGGCGATCCCGATCGCGATCCAGGCTTGGTCTGACATCGTGCTGCCCTTCGTGACGACGTCGGCGGATCACGTCCGCCGAGTGCGGTCATCATCGCCCGTGATCGCCACCCGTCCAATCGTTCGTTCCGACGTCGCCGTCACGACATTGGGTGGGCCGCCGGGGTTTGGACGGACCGAGGCGCCAGAGGTTGGGTGGGTCGAGGCGCCCGGGTGAGGCCGGGGCCGACGCTGACCTGAGCCGGGGCAGGCCGATTCAGCGGGACTTGCGGCTCGACGTCTTCTTCCGCGGCGTCGCCACGTCGGTGTTGAGGCGGGACCGGGCGATCAGCGTCGCCAGGGCGGTGAAGACGGCGGCCACCCCGACCTGGATGCCGAGGACGGTCCAGTCCCAGTGCAGGAACCACAGATCCTGGGGCAGTTCGGGCAGGCTGAACCGTTGGCTCACGAACGTCCCGAGCACGGCCGCGCCGACGCCGACCAGCAGGGTGACGAACACGCCGATGTTCTGCCGGCCGGGCAGCGCCAGCCGACCGAGCGTGCCGATGACCGCGCCGATCACGATGGCACTGAGGATGTCGTTGACCTCCATGCCTGCCTCCCTTCGCCGCCGCCACGCTACCCATCCGCTTCCGGCGGCCCGGGCAGCGACACACCGCCGTGACCGGGTTGCCAGTCGGCCGATCGGTACCCGGACGGCGCCGATAGGGTGCTGGGGGAGGAGCCACCTGGGAGGTGAGGGTGCAGGGACCATCGCTGCTGGTCGTTGTCCGGCACGCCGAGTCAATCCGTAACCAGATCAAGAAGGACACGGTCTACTTCGCCGATGACGCGGCCCGGCGGGTCATCCGGGGCACCCCGGACCACCAGATCGCCCTCACCCCGGCCGGGCACGAGCAGGCGCGCCAGACCGGGCGGGCGATCCGTGAACGATTTGGAATGTTCGATTGCGTCTACACCTCGGGCTACACCCGTACCGAGGAGACGGCGCAGGGCCTGCTGGAGGCCTACACCGACGAGGAACGGGCCCGGATCCGAGTTGAGCGAAACTTCTACATCCGTGAGCGTGATCCCGGGTACGCGTACGACATGACGGAGGCCGAGGCCAAGGCGGCCTTTCCCTGGCTGGAGGAGTACTGGCAGACCTTCGGCCACTTCTTCTCCCGCCCGCCCGGCGGGGAGAGCCTGGCCGACGTGGCGGCTCGGGTGGACACCTTCCTCACCATGCTCTCCCGGGAGCACGACGGCCAGCGGGTGATGCTGGTCGTCCACGGCGGCACCATTCGCTGCCTGCGCTTCCTGCTGGAGCGCTGGCCGTACGAGAAGGTGTCGCAGCTGCTCACCGAGAATCCGCCGAAGAACTGCGGAGTCACCACCTACGAACGGTCGGCCACGGGCGAGTTGCGCCTGGTCGAGTACAACCGCGTCTACTGGACCGTGGGGTCCTCGGAGGACGGTCGCTGAGGTCGCCGGCCCGCAACCGCGCGGCGGTCGGGTCAGGTAGCGGTCCGGGGCCGAAAGGACCGGCCCTCGAGGACGAGGGTTGGTCGGGCCGGGTCAGGCCCGTCGGTCGTGGGTGAGCTGGCCGCTCGAGCCTGACCCGGCCGCGACTGGCTCAGGCCTGGCTGATCAGGTACGGGCCGTCGAACTCGCCGTCCTTGACCCCGGCGATGAACGCCTGCCACTCACCCCAGCTGAATCGCAGTGCCGGTCCGCCCGGGTCTTTGGAGTCCCGGACGCGGACCCCCTCGGGATCCCATGCGATCTCCACGCACCCGTTCGCCGTGCCCGGACAGCGTTGGCTTTTACGCCAATCTCGATTCACTGTCAGCTCCCGTTCTCGTGAGCGATTCCGTTTGACAGACAGCATCGGGCGGCGACGACGCATGCCGAGAGTTAGCGTAACCGATCCCGGCCACGAGGTTAAGTTGTGTTCCGGCGCCAATCTGCGATATCGCAGACTGCAGTAGGGCAAATTGACACTGGACATCAGTGGTATCGCTATTCGATAGTGGACATACGCGATGAGGCGCACCGGTTCGGTCCGCACGGACGGGAGGCAGTGATGGACCAGACACAGATCCGCGGAGCGCCCCGGGAACGCGAGCATTACGCCCTGTGGCGGGGGGTGCGGGTCACCGAGGAGACGCTGCGGATAGGCGACCGCACCTACCGGATCGGTGACCTGCGGCGGCTCCGGGCGGGGCGGGGGCGCTCGCAGCCGATGCGTCGGGTGGTGGTCGGCGCCGCCATGGCCCAGGCGTTGGTGGTCCTGGCCGCGGTCGGCGGCCTGGTCCACGTGAACGGGTGGAGCCTGACGCTGGTGACGGTGGTGGCGGCGCAGGCGTTGGTCACGATGATCCTGGTCGGGGTGGCGCTGGTGCGCTGGCCCACCCCGTACGAGCTGTGGGCGCTGTACCGGGGCGAGCCCACCCTGCTCTACCACGACGCCGACCGCTACGAGTTCGGCAAGGTCCGGCGGGCCGTCGAACGAGCGGTGCTCGCCCGCCGTTTGGTCAAGTAATGGCGGTCATGTCACCACAGGCCGCTGACTCGAGCGTCGTCGGCCGGAGTTGGTGACCTCTGCTCGAGCGGTGACCGCAGAGCACCCGGCTGATCGACAGACGTCGGTAGCTCAGGGAGTTCGGAGAAGCCGGTCGGGGCCGTGACGGTGGGGGGCGGCCCCGACCTCCGACCCGGTCATCGCCTGGGGCCGGGCGTCACCCGGCCGAGGCCAACCGGCCCAGTTCGTCGGCGATGTCGGCCATGAAGGACCGGGCCCCGGCCCCCTCCAGGCACCGCTTGAGCATCACCTCGAAGGCCTCGCGGTACTTCACGACCTGGTCCTTGTCACGCTCGATCGGGTTGCCGAGGGCCGACTCGAGGAACAGCACCCCGGGCTCGTCCTGGCTGGCGAATTCCATGATCGTGAACCCGCCCTGGAGGGCCACGTGCCCGCCCTCGCTCATCGGCCACACCGCGATGCTCACCACGTCCTCGGGCAGCGCCATGAGGTGCTTGATCTGGGCCTGCATGACCACGGCGCCCCCGATGAGCCGGCGAAACACCGACTCGTCGAGGATCACGCGGTACTGCGGCGGGTGACCGGAGTACAGGACCTCCCGTTGACGCCGGCGTCGGACATCGATCTCGGCCTCGATGCGTTCGGGCGGTACCGGCGCCAGCCACGTCGACGTGAGGATCGCGCGCATGTAGTCCTCGGTCTGCAACAGCCCGGGGACGAGGGTCGGGTGGGCCGCGTAGATGGCGGAGGCGTCGGCCTCGTAGGCGATGTACTCGCGGAGGCTCGGGGTGAGGACGTGCCGGTAGGAACTCCACCACTGCCGCTCGCGGGTGACCCGGGCGAGCTGGGCCAGCTCCTCCACGTGCTCCGGCTCGGCCCCGTACAGGGCGGCCAGCGCCCGCACGTCGGTCACCGAGATTCCGACCGAGCCGTTCTCAATTCTGATGAGCTTGGATATAGACCAGTCGAGTTGCTTGACAACCTCGGTCTGGTGGAGACCGGCTGCCTCGCGCAGCCGGCGTAGTTCCGTCCTCAGTCGTCGCCGGGTCGTCGCGACGCCCTGACCCTCGGGCATGCGAACCGTCTCCCTCGTTGCCATCCATCCAGCCGCCCCACCCGAGCACGGTCGGTTGCAAGGTGGCAACCGCGCGTGTGCCGATGGCTCATGGCTATCTGCATCCGGCGAATATGGCCGCTCGTTGGCGCCCCGTTCAAGTTTGTTTGCTGGTGATTCCGTCGTTAGGTCGATGAGTGGTTCGGCTGTTCAGGTGAACCAACGATACTCGCGAGCTGCTTGATGGTCACGGGCGACACTCGGCAACACCCGCCGATCAGTCGGGCGCCGTCGCGTACCCACTGCGGCGCCAGATCGTCCAGGTCGCCGGCTTGGCCGAACCAGCGCCGGTTCCTGGCGTCCCAGTGCTCGCCGCTGTTGGGGTAGACCACGACCGGCTTGCCGCTGACCGCCGCCGCGATTGGCACCGCAGCGGTGGCGTCGGCCGGCGACGAGCAGTTCACCCCGACGGCGATGATGTCCCGGCGCCCGCCGGCGACCGCGAACGCCTCGGCCAGCGGTTGGCCGGCCCGGGTCCGGTCACCGGCGATCGTGTACGACAGCCAGGCCGGCACGCCCAGACCGTCGAGCGCCGTGAGCAGGGCCTCGGCCTCCCGGACGTCGGGCACGGTCTCCAACGCCAGGACGTCGGGCGCCGCCTCGGCCAGCAACGCCAACCGCGGCCGGTGGAAGCGCATCAGCTCCGCCTGGGACAGGCCGTAGTTGCCGCGGTACTCGGAGCCGTCGGCGAGGGCGGCACCGTACGGGCCCACCGAGGCGGCCACCCAGACCGGGCCGACCGGCGCGGCGTCCGCGACGGCGCGGGCGATGCGCACGCTGGAGCGGATCAGGTCGGCCGCCTGTTCCGGCGTGTGCCCACGCCGGACGAAGCCCTCGACGGTGGCCTGGTAGCTGGCCGTCGTGACCACCCGCGAGCCGTGGTCGATGAAGTCGCGGTGGGCCGCGGCGATCGCGGCCGGGGCGTCCATGAGCAACCGGGCCGACCACAGGTCGTCGCTGAGGTCATGGCCGGCCGCCTCGAGCCAGGAGGCGAGACCGCCGTCGAGCACGACCGGACCGGCCTGCACGGCCCGCGCCAGGCTCGCGTCGGGGGAGGGTCGCACCAGCCCACGGTAGCGCCGGAGTGACGAATACGTTCGGTAGCCGGTATGTCGCACGGATGTAACAATCACGTCTTCTAATGCTTGGCATTCGGTGCCGCGATACGGGCTGGAGGTGCCGGCATGCCGTTCACCACCCTCGTGGTCGACATCGGTGCTCACTCCACCGGCGCCGCCGTCGTCGTTGTCGGCGGCACCAGCGCCAACGGTGCTCTCGCGAACGGGAGTGCTCTCGCCAACGGCAGCGCGGCGAAGACCCGCCGGGCGGCGGCCGGGGGCGTCAACGGTGTGAGCCCTGTCAATGGTGTGGACCCTGTCGATGGCGTCGGGGCTGTCAACGGCGTCGGGCCCGTCAATGGTGCCGGACCGGTCAACGGTGTCGGGGCCGGCTCGGCCGCACTCGTGCGCGATCCCCACAGCGGGACGCCGCGGTGGCCCACGCGGGTGGCGTTCGACCCGGGTGGGACCGTGGCCGCGGGCGCGGCCGCCCCGCCGGCCCGATCGGTCAACCCGTGCGCCCTGCTCAACGGTGGCCGACCCGGCCTGGAGAGTGAGCGGCCCGACGGACCCCACCTGAACCCGGTCACCGCCCTGTCGGCGTTCCTCACCGCCCTGCGCGCGGAGGCGCTCCGGCTGCTCACTCATACCGGCCAGCTCGGTCGGGCGTACCCGGTGGCCATCGACCGCCTGACGGTGGTCGTCCCGGCCTGGTGCCCACCCGCCGACCGTCGGCGCGAGGTGCTCGTGGCCGCGGGCGAGGCGGCCGGGTTCTCCGAGGTGGAGCTGGTCGACTCGGCCACCGCGATCGTGTTGAGCCTGCCGTCTGCGGGCCTGCCCGCCAACGGGACGGCCGGGCCGAGGCAGCCGGTCAACGGGAAAGCTCAGTCGGCTCCTTCGGTCCCCCTGACCCCCCTACTCCTGGCCCCGGTCGCGCCGGGCACCGTTACCCCGGGCGCTGCTACGCCGGGCACGGTTACCCAAGGCACCGTTACCCCGGGCACTGCCACCCCGGACACGCTTCTCCTCACCCCGGCCACCCGGCCCGACCTGCCGGACGGGTCGCTCGTCCTCGTCTGCGATCTGGGCCAGACCTGGTCGACCGCGTTGCTGCGGGTCGACCGGGACGAGGTGCTGCCCCTGGCTCACGAGAGCATCAGCGCCGGCCAGGAGCTCGACCTGCGGCTGCTGGACGACCTGCGGGCACAGGCCGGGCACTGGCTGGAGTCCCAGCTCGCCCTTCCCGGCGAGGACGGCTGGTGGGCCCGGTACCAGGCGCTGGAGTTCGTCCGGCAGATGAAGCACACGGTGGGCCAGCGGGAGCCCGGGGCCGAGGTGAGCGGCCAGCCGGCCGCCGGAGCGCCGATGTACACCCTGGGCCGGCCGTGGCTGGACCGGCTGGCCGAGCCGGGCCTGCGTTGGCTCGGGGCGAGCTCCCGGAGCCTGGTGGCCCGGTTGGCGGCGGGCCGGGCCGGGCCGACGCGTCCGGCCGACGCCCGGGCGGGCCTGGCCACGCTGGCCGATGTGGAGGCGGTCGTCCTCGCCGGCGGGCACGCCCGGCTCGCCGTGACGGAACGGATCTTGCGGGAGGAGCTCGGGCGCCCGGTGATCCGGCTCGACGACCCCGAGCTGGCCGCCCTGTGGGGCGCGGTCCGGTTCGTGGCGGCGGCCCCGTACCGGCGCCTCGCCGACGACCATCCCCGGTGGCGGGTGCAGCCGGTCGCCTGGGACGTTCCGGCCGGCCGGGCCCGGGTGGAGCGGTGGCTGGTGGACCCCGGCGAGCCGTACCAGCGGGGAGCCGTCCTGGCGCAGGTGCGCACGGCCGACGAGCGCCTGTACGAGCTGACCGCACCCGACGACGGCGTCCTGCTGGCGCGGCCCGTCCGGGCGGGCGAGGTCGTGGGGCCCACGCTGGTGGCCAGGGCGAAACGGCCGGCCAGCCTGCTGGCCGGCGACCCGCCCGACCTGCGGCACGAACTGGCGGGCTCCGGCGAGTGGCTGTTCGCCCCGGACCGTCGCGTCCTGGTCGAGTGCGCCGCCACCGCCGATCTGGTCCGCCTGTGGTCCGTGCCGGACGGCACGCTCCTGCGGGAGTTCCGACCGGAGTTCGACGACCCGACCGGTCGCGTCTCGTCTCCCACCCGGCCCGCGCGCCGTCGCGGCCGGGTGTTTGTCCATCCGGCCGGCCGACTGGCCCTCGTGGCCTGGGACGAGACCGGGGCGTTCCGGGTCTGGGATCTACAGACCGGCGTTCAGACGACCGCCTTCCGGGATTCCAGCCAGCCGACCGCGGTGCTGGTGAATGAGCGCGAGTGGCGCCTGTCGACGCAGGGCGAGGACGCCGGCTCCGCCGGTCGCTACCGCCGGTCGATCACCACGGTCTGGGACCTGACGACCGGCGAGCGGCTGGAGAGATTCACCGACGACTGGCGCCGCCGCCTCGCCGGGTTCGAGCAGCGCAGCGTCAACGACTGCTTCGGCGACGCGGCGCTCAGCCCGGACGGCCGCCTGCGGGCCGTGCCGGTGGTGACCGAGGCGGGGCCGGCCGGAGTGTCGCTGCGGGTGACCGGGTCCGAGAAGGAGGTCTTCCGGTGTGAGCACCCGCCGAGCACGCGGGTGCGGGTGGCGTTCAGCGCCGACGGCCAGTTCCTCCTGGCCAACCGGGAGTCCGCTCGGGACAGTCGCGTCGAGGTGTGGGAGTTGTGAAGGGCGGCCGGGCTGTGATGTGCGGGCGGTTGTGATGCGCGGGCAGGGTGCGATGTCGAGTCCCCATCCGGGCTGGGCCCCTCCGTCGTGGGCGGCCGGGTCGTCCGCGGACGCGGGACCGGTGGTGCCGCGTCCGGCGTCGCCGGTCGATGACCTGGCGCCGGTGGTCGACCGGACCACGTTGATCATCGATATCGACCCGACGAGCGCGGCGGCCATGGTGGTGACCGAGCGGGGTTCGTGGCTGGTGCCCGACCCGGCCCGGGGCGAGGGCCGCTGGTCCCGACGGCCGGGCGAGGCGGGGACCGAGTTTCTCGCCACCGTTCGGAGCGCGGCCGCGCACCGGCTCGCCTCGCTCGGCGAGTCGGTGGCGCCTGAGTGCGCCGTGGTGACGATTCCGGCGGCGGCCCCGGATGCGCTGCGTCGCCGCCTGGTCGAGGCCGGGGAGTTGGCCGGCTTCACCGGTGTGGAGCTGGTGCCCGCCGCGGCCGTCGCGGTCTGGGCCCCCAACCTGCCGGTGCGAACGGGTGACCTCGTGCTGGTCTACGAAATCGCCGGTCACCCGGCCACTGGTTACGACGCCACGGGTTACGGCGGCCCCGGGTCCAACGGAGCTGGTTACGGCCCTGGGCCCAACGGCCCGGGTTACGAGCCCGATGGCCGCGCGCCCGACTCCGGCGCCACCGTGACCGTGACGGTGGTCCGGGCCGGCGAGGGCCTCTCCGAGGTCCTCGGCCACGACGCCACGGCCGACGCCCTTCCCTACGGTCCGGGGGATCGCCTCGGCGGGGCGCCGGGTGGCCTCGACCGCGCGCTCGCCCTCGGTCAGGATCTGCTGGCTCGTCTGGGTCTCGGTCGGACGCAGGTGAGCTGGGTGGTGCTGGTGGGCGAGGGCGCCCGGACGCCCGGCCTCGCGGCTCGAATCGAGCACGGGCTGGGGATTCCGGTGGCCACGGTCGACGAACCGGAGCTGGCCGTGATCCGGGGCGCGGCGGCCTGGCTGCCGCGCAGCGGCCCGCGGCGCGTCCGGGCGCGCGGCTCGACCCAGCGCCTCGTGCCGCTGGCGTACACCATCCCCGGGTACACGGCCCGCCTGTTGCGCTGGCTGGTCGAGCCCCGCCGGCCGTACCCGGCGGGCACGGCGGTGGCCCGGGTGCGGCTGGCGAGCGGTGCTGTCTGGGATCTGACCGTACGGACCCCGGGTGTGCTGGATGAGGTGCTCGTGCCGGCCGGCCGGGAGGTGCGGTCCGGCGAGTGGCTCGCCCTGGTCCGTCCCGCTTGACCGACAGCCGCCAGAATGGCGGCGTGGATCCGGGTGGGCGCAGCGGCGGGTGGGTTGGCGGGCACGGGGACGCGTCCGGTGTCGCCGTGGCCACCGAGCCGGCCGTCGAGACACGGCGAACGGGCCGGGCGTCGGCGTGGCGCCGTCGGCTCCGGTCGGTCGAGGCATTCGCGGTCGTGGTGGTGGCGGCGATCCTGCTGCGCGGGATCCTGGTCGACCTCACCGGGACCGGCCCGAGGTCGGCCTTCCTCACCGCGTTCGTCTCGGTCGTGGTGGCGGGCCTGCCGTTCGTGGTGCTGGGCTCGGTGGCGGTCGCGGCGATTGCCGCGTTCGTCCCGCGCGCCGTCGTGGGCGGTCCGCCCGGCCTGGCCGGTCTGGTCCGGGCGCTGACTCCGTCGACGGGGGCCAGCCGGCGCAGCGCGGTGGTGGCGGGAGCGAGCTTCCTGCTCGCTTCGCCCGCGGCCAGCCCGGTGGTGCTCGCCGCGACCGCGGTCGCGTTTCCCGGCCAGCCGACCATGGTGCTCGCCCGTTTCGTCGCTGGCGTGGTCACCACGGCCGCCATGGGCGGGCTGTGGTTGTGGTTCACCGCCCGAACGCCCGGTGGCCCGGCGGCGGCGGCCACCGCCGCGAGCGGCGACGGTGCGGACGCGCAGGGCTGGCCGGCGTTCTGGGCGCGGTGCCGCATTGACGTCGTGCGATCCGGTGGTGTTCTCGCCGTCGGGGCTGTCGTCGTCGCGGCGGTCACGGTGTGGCTGCCGGCCCCGTGGCTGGACGCGATCGCGCACAGCGGCCTGTTCGCCGTGGTCGCCATGGCCCTGCTCGCCGTCCTGCTGTCGGTGCGGGCGGGCGCGGACGCTTTCGTCGCCGCGGCGCTCAGCCAGTTCCCGGCCGTGGCCGCGCTGGCCTTCCTGGTCGTCGGGCCGGTGGCGAACCTGCGCCTGTTCACGCGGCAGGTCGTCCGCCTGGGTCCCGGCCTCGCCCTACGGTTCGCCCCAGCCACGGTGCTCATCGGGCTCGTGGCGACGCTCGTGATCGGATGGTTGGTGCTCTAGATGCGCCGCTACGCCCAGACCGCGCTGCTCGTCCTGCTCGGCGGGATGCTGATCAAGCTGGTCGCCACGAACACCCACGTGCGCTACGTCCGCGCGGGTTACGCCCCCCTGCTCCTGCTCACGGGCGTGGTCCTGCTCGTGGTGGCCGCGGTGACGCTGTGGCGGGACCTGCGTTCGGACGCGATCACCCGGGACGATGACACGATCGCGGGCGGCTTGAAGCTGGACGGCATCTTCGGCGTCGACCGGGCGCGGGCCGCTCGCGCGGCCGCCGAGGCGACTCGGGAGGTCGGGGCCGTCCACCGGGACCGGGCGCTCGCCGCCGGTCGGGCCGCCGCCGCGCACGAGGGTCTGGGGGAGACCCCGGGCGACCTGGAACCGACGGGGATGCACGCCCCGACCACGGCGCTGGAGACGGTGCGGACCGACAGCTTTCGTACTGACGGCCGTCGTCCCGTCAGCGGAGCGGCGGCCGGGTCGGGCCTGCGCCCTCAGCCTTCCGGATCGCCGGCCAGTGCGGTGCCCGCCGGTTCGTCGCCGGCGTCGTCCGGGCCGACCACGCCCATCCGGCGGCGGACCAGCGTCGGCTGGGTTCTGGTCGCCGCCGCCGTGTCCGTGCTGGTGATCGCTCCGCCCGCTCTGGGCAGCTTCTCGGTGGTGCGGGCCGGAACGCTCGACGGGTCGCGGGCGGTCGGCGCCGTTCCAGAGGGCGATCCGGTGCCTATGACGCTCGCGGAGTACGCGGCCCAGGCGACCGCAGGCGGGCAGGCGCTGGCCGGCCGCCGCGTACGCCTGGTCGGTTTCGTGATCGCCGGCCCCCGCCGGGAGCCGTTCCTGGCCCGGTTGACGATGGGGTGCTGCGCGGCCGGGGCCCAGCCCGTCAAGATCGGCCTCACCGGTGACCTGCCGGGGATGCTGACCGCGGACACGTGGGTCGAGGTGGTCGGCGTCTACACCGACCAGGTCGGGCACGACCCGGTCAACGGCGCGCCGATCCCGTACATCTCCGTGGTCGAGGTGGCCACGATCGAACCGCCGGCCAACCCGTACGAGTCCTGATTCGCCGAGCCCAACCGGTGAGCTCCACCGCTGTGCGCCTCGCCCAAACCCCTCGCCGGGGCCACGGTTGGCCACCGTTGCGGCTGGCGCCGAAGGTTACTGTCGGGTAATTGTTGCCTCCGAATAATCGCCGCCCGGGCATGGCACGACAGTCGTCATCACGGTGTCCCGGCGGCTCGCGTCGAGAGAGGGGACGTCGCGTATGTCGCAGCGAGTAGCGGTGGTCACGGGTGCAGCGCGGGGGATCGGGGCGGCGATCGCGGTCCGACTGGCCGCGGACGGCCTGGCGGTCGCCGTCCTGGACCTGGAGGAGTCGGCCTGTGCGACCACCGTCGGGCGGATCACGGACGCCGGTGGCCGGGCCCTCGCGGTCGGCGCCGACGTCTCCGACGCCGCGGCCGTCAACGCGGCGGTCGAGCGGGTGGCCAGCGAGCTCGGTCCGCCGGTCGTGCTCGTGAACAACGCCGGGGTCATCCGGGACAACCTGCTGTTCAAGATGACCGACGACGACTGGGAGACCGTGATGGCGGTCCACCTGCGCGGGGCGTTCCTGATGAGCCGCGCCTGCCAGAAGTACATGGTGGAGCAGCGGTGGGGCCGCATCGTCAACATCTCGTCGACGTCGGCCCTCGGCAACCGCGGCCAGGCGAACTACTCGACGGCCAAGGCCGGCCTGCAGGGGTTGGCCAAGACGCTCGCCATCGAGCTCGGCCCGTTCGGGGTCACGGCCAACGCGGTGGCGCCCGGCTTCATCGAGACCGACATGACCGCGGCCACGGCCGCCCGGGTCGGTGTTGACTTCGAGACGTTCAAGAAGGCCGCGGCCGAGCAGATCCCGGTGCGGCGGGTCGGCCAGCCCGAGGACATTGCCCACACGGTGTCGTTCCTGGTCTCCGAGGGCGCGGGCTTCGTCTCGGGCCAGGTCATCTACGTCGCCGGCGGCCCCCGCAACTGAGTCGTCGGCCCGCGACCCCGGGGCAGTGGGGTACGGCGACCAAGCCGTGCCGGGGGTGGGGCCCCGGGGTCGCGGGTTTTTCCTTGACCCCATCCCCTTGACCGTTTGTCCGTTTTATCCCCTTGACCGTCGCCTGTAAAACGTTATCGTCGATCATGCCGCGGCGGCGCCCCCGGTGAGCCTCGGTGACCGTCCCCTCGAACGAAGGCGAACACATGAACACTTTGGTCGCGGGTCGCCGCGGCGGCTCTGTGCTGGTGGCGTACGCGCTGTTCATCCTCGTCGGTCTCTCCGCGAGCGCCCCCACCGTGCTCATCGTCGAGCAGATGGACGACTACGGGGTGGGCCGGGCGGTGATCGGCCTGACGTTCATCACGTTCTCGGCCGGGTTCGTCCTGGCCGGCGCGACCTCCGGGCCGCTGATCCACCGGTGGGGCACCCGGCTCGCGCTGCTGGGCGGGGGCCTCGCCTTCACGGCCGGGGGCCTGGCCATCGCGATCCGGCCGACGTTCTGGGTCTTCATCGCGTTGCAGATCGTCGCCGGGTACGGCGGTGGGCTCATCGAGTCCGTACTCAACGCCCACCTGGCCGCCATGCCCCGGTCGACCACGCTGCTCAACCGGCTGCACGCGTTCTTCGGTATCGGTGCGCTCATCGCGCCGGCCGCCGCGGCCTGGATGCTGGGCTACACGACGTGGCCCATGGTCATCCTGGCCATCACGCTCGTCGGACTGCCGCTCTTCGTGGCCGTCTGGTTCACCTATCCCACGCGCGCGGCCGACCCGCTCGCGCCGTCCGGATCGGGCGCCACGGGCGAGCCCGGGGTGAGCGCCGCGGGCAAGGAGCCCGGCCTGCTGGCGACCGTGCTCCGGCAGCCGGCCGTGCTGCTCGGCGCGCTGCTGCTGACCATCTACGTCGGACTGGAGGTCGCCGTCGGCAACTGGGGCTACGGGTTCCTGCTGGTCGAGGCGACCGCATCGACGACCGCGGCGAGCCTGACGATGAGCGGCTACTGGTTCGGGCTGACCGCCGGGCGGTTCGTGCTCAGTCCGCTGGCCACCCGCCTGGGTCTGTCCAAGATCGGGCTCCTCTATCTGTCGGTGTATGGCGTGACCGCGGCGATCGGGCTGAGCTGGATCGCGCCCACCGTCGCCCTCGCCGCGCCCGGGTTCGTCCTGCTCGGCTTCTTCCTCGGGCCGATCTTCCCGACCATCATGGCGGTGGCGCCCGACCTCACCTCGGCCCGCCTCGCCCCGACCGCCATCGGGGTGATCAACGCCGGCTCGGTGGTGGGCGGCGCCGGCCTCCCGTGGCTGGCCGGGGCGTTGGGCCAGGGAATCGGTGTGTGGACGCTGCTGCCGTTCGCCCTGCTGTTGGCCGTCGTCCAGCTGCTCGTGCTGTGGCGGATGACCGTACGCATGGAGCGCATGCGGACGGCTGCGCACCCCGTCGCGGAGCCGCACTCCGTTCCGGCGCCAAGCGCGCCGGCCGGTGAGCAGGCCCCGGCGTAGACCGCGGCGTCGCGGTCAACCGGCCGTGAGCCGGCGGCGCGGGACTATCGGCCTACCGGGGCCGGCGGCCGCGCAATGACCGACGTATCCGAGGGCCGACGTCGGCGGGGTGCCGACGCCGGCCACAGGTACGTCTCCGGCGCGGTCACGGGGATATGCCGGTCACAGGTACATGCGGGCGACGGTTTCGGCCACGCAGCAGGGCTTGTCGCCCCCCTCGCGCTCGATGGTGACCTCGCTGATGACCTGGACCCCACCGGGCACGTCCTCGACCGACTTCGGGACCACGCCCGCCCGCACCCGGCTGCCCACCGGCACCGGAGAGGGGAACCGGACGCGGTTCAACCCGTAGTTCACCACCATGGACACACCCTCCACTCGCGACACCTGGGCCGCGAGCATGGGGATGAGCGACAGCGTCAGGTACCCGTGGGCGATCGTGGTGCCGAACGGACCCCGGGCGGCCCGCTCAGGATCGACGTGAATCCACTGATAGTCACCGGTCGCCCGGGCGAACAGGTCGATCTGCTCCTGGGTGACCTCGTGCCAGTCGCTGTAACCGGCGTGCTGGCCGACGGCCGCCCGCAGAGCGTCCACCGATTCGTAGATCTTCATGCCGGGCACCGTACACCGGGGCGGCCGGGGCGATGGATGGTCGACGCCACAGACCGTACGGGCCGCCAGAACAGGTTTGGTCCGGCCGCACAAGCGAAGGCCGGCACCGGCCCACGCAGGCGGAGGCCTGGCATCAGGCTGCGCAGGCGGAGGCTGGCAGTCCGGGCACGGAGACCGGGCTGCGGCCGGGGGCCGAGGCGCGGCCGGCGATCACCGCTGCGAGCGCGGTCATGGCCGCCCGCGTACTGGAGTACGTGGCGACCCGTACCGGTGAGTCGGCGGCGGCGAGCAGGTAGGGCGTGTCCATGGCCACCGTGACCGCCGCTCCGCCGGCCAGGTCGCTGGCGTCGTCGCCGTAGCCGACGAGGTGGATGCGGTTGCCCCCCGACGGCACGACGCTCACCCCGGCGGCCGTCAGCGCCTCGGTGAGCCAGGCGGCCTGCTGAGCGCGGCCCGGCGACGTGGTGATGTGGACCGGTCCGGGCACCAGCGGGCCACTGCACGGTCCACTGAGGACGGTGATACCGGCGGCGGCCACGGCGGCCGCGGCCGCCCGGTGGTCGGCGGAGTCCACAACGGACATGTCGGGCCGCTCGCGGTCGGCCAGGCTGAGCTTGAGGCTGATGATCCGGGTCACCGACTCCTCGAGCCGCTGCCGGGACAGCCGGCCGGACTGCAGCGCGTCGAGCAGACCGGCCCGCGCGTCCGCCACCGACGGCGGCATCAGCAGCAGGTCGTTGCCGGCCAGGATCGCCTGGACCGCCTGCTCGGCCAGCGAATCGTGCGACGCTCCGCCCATGTTCAACGCGTCGCTCACCACGACGCCGGTGAAGCCGAGCTCGCCTCGCAGCAGGTCGACCAGCACCGTGCGCGAGAAGGTGGCGGGCACGCCCGGGTCGACCGACCGTACGTCCAGGTGACCGACCATGACGAGCTGGGCCCCGGCCTCGATTGCGGCCTTGAACGGGACGAGGTCGGTCGCGTCCAGCTCCGCCCGGCTCTGGGTGAGCACCGGCAGGTCGGTGTGACTGTCCACTGTGGTGTTCCCGTGACCGGGGAAGTGCTTGACCACCGCGGCCACGCCCGCCGAGTTCAGGCCGGCCACCACCGCCTCGACCTGGCTGGCGACGACGTCGACGCTGCTGCCGTACGACCGCGACCCGATCACCACGTTGCCGGCCGGCCCGATCACGTCGGCCACGGGCGCGTTGTTGACGTTGACGCCGATGGCGGCGAGCTCCCGGCCGACCGCGGACCACGCGGCCTCGGTCAGGTCCGGTCGGTCGGCCGCCCCGAACGTCATGGCCGCCGGCATCTGCACCAGGTCGGAGATCCGGCGGACGAAGCCGTACTCCTGGTCGACGGAGATCAGCAGCGGCAGGCGCCGCCCGTCGACGGTGGGCGCCGCCGCCTGGAGCGCGTCGGTGAGCACCCGGACCTCGGCGGCCGTCCCGGTGCCCATGAGGATCACGCCACCGAGCCCGTACTGCTGGACCTCGAGCACGGTCGCCTCGACGTCGGCGGGCAGGGTCACGTCGGGCATGAGCACCTGCCCGACCAGCTCCTCCGGCGTCATGCTCGCGGCGATGGCCGCGGCGACCTCCTGCAGCGACGGGTCGCTGGGGGCGGGGGGCGTCGGCTCGGGGTCAGCGGTCTCGGACGGGGTCGAGCAGGCCGCGAGGAGGGCGAGGGCGAGGGCCGCGAGGCCGGCGACCAGGCGCGACCGCCACGCGACCGGGGATGCGGCGACGGTTGGATCATGACGGAGCATGGCGCGCACCGCACCACCTTCACATACGCGTGCCAGTCCGCGGCGCGTCCGCCGGCGTAAGCTGCGCCACGGCTGCTTCACCACGGGTCCCACGGGTTGCCGGACGGCTCAGCTCACCTGGGTGAGGTAGGTGGCGGGCGCGCCCTCGCCGGCCTGGCGGTACGGTTCGAGCTCGTCGTCCCAGGCGGTGCCGAGCAGTCGCTGCAGCGCGTGGACCATCGCGTCGGCTCCCCGGACGGTCGTCAGCACGCTGCGGACCTGGTCCTCAGTGAGCATGAGATCACCCGTGACGCTCATCGCGGCCCGGAACACGCCCCGGCCGGGCACGTACATGTATCGCTCGCCGTCGTGGCCCGGGCTCGGCTCCTCGGTGACCTCGAAGCGAAGCATGGGCCAGCTCCGTAGCGCGGTGACGAACTCGGCCGCGGTGCCGGGCCGGCCGGTCCAGCTGAACTCCGTACGGTAGGTCCGTCCGGAGCCCCGGTCGGCGGGTTGGTTGGCCCACTGCAGGCGTACCGGTGAGCCCAGCACGCGCGCGACGGCCCACTCCACGTGCGGAACTACGGCGAGTGGCGCCGAGTGCACGTAGAGAACACCTCGGGTGAGCACGGCCTGTCCCTCCTCCCACGCAGGTCCGTCTTCCCCAACGACCTGACGCGGCGGGCGGGGCGGCCCGACATGCCCGATATGCGGTTATCCGATCGGCGTCTCCATACGGATAAGGATGCGCGCCGATAACACTATGGGCGGACAGTGCGGCCTGTCACATCAGCGACACGTCCCGTCGTACGGGCCGCGGCGGCCGCCGTGCCGGTGAGCGGCGGTGGTGGGTGACCGGCGTCACCAGGCAGCCGGCGTGGCCGGCTGATCGGGGTGGCCGGGTGATCGGCACAACGCGCCGGTGTCGGTTGTCCGGGCCGGTCGGCTAGACTTGCTCCTCGCCCGGCGATGCCGGATATGTCGCTCGGTCGCGAGACCGAGACCCTCCCCGTTGACGTGAACCCGCGTGGATTCGTCCCGCGGGTCTTCCTGCAAGGAGCACCGCGATGGCAGGCAAGAGCAACACCTCCAAGACCGCGCGCGCCTCCGTCCGCGCTGGCCAGGCTTCTGCCAGCAGCGGCGCCCTGAGCGTGTTGGGTGAGTTCAAGTACCTGATCCCGCTCAACCACGGCAAGAACGCGTACGTGCGCAACCTCGTCACCGGTCGGACCGAGCGCCTGCGGACGGACTCGGAGGCCTTCGTCGAGGAGATCCGCGCCCTCGTGGCGGCCGGCCACGGCCCCAAGATCCGGGCCGAGTTCGCCGCCCTGGCCGCCGCGCACCCGGCCGACGGCTGGGACCTCACCGAGAAGCGGCTGGTCGACGCGGGCGTCTTCGAGCCGGCGAGCGCCTGAGTTTCCATTCCTTCGCCGCACGCCACTGGTCCTCAGCATTCACGTCCTCACGTCGAACGGGCGCCTCATCCGGGTGGATGAGGCGCCCGTCGCGTTGTCGGTGAAGATTCGCTGGCCCAGAAGGACTCAGGGCTGCGTGAAGATGAGCGCCACGTTGTGGCCGCCGAAGCCGAACGAGTTGTTCAGCGCGGCCGGCACCGGCTGGTGCCGCGGCTTGCCCGCCGCCACGTCGAGCAGGCCGTCCTCGGGGTCCTCGAGGTTGATGGTGGGCGGGATCACCCCGTCCCGCACGGTCAGGACCGTGACGACCGACTCCAGGGCCCCAGCGGCCCCGAGCAGGTGCCCGGTCATGGACTTGGTCGCGGTGAGCACCGGGTGCTCACCGATGACGGTCCGCAGCCCGGCCACCTCGGCCATGTCGCCGGTGGGGGTGGAGGTGGCGTGCGCGTTGACGTGGACGATGTCGGCGCCCGTCAGCTGCGCCTGGTCCAGCGCCTTGCGTACCGCCCGGACGAAACCGGCCCCCTCGGGGTGCGGCTGCACGATGTCGTAGCCGTCCGAGGTGATGCCGACCCCGGCGAGCCGGGCGTAGACCCGGGCCCCGCGGGCGGCGGCGTGCTCGGCCCGCTCGAGGACGAGGACCGCCGCTCCCTCGCCCAGCACGAACCCGTCGCGGCCCTTGTCCCACGGGCGGGAGGCCCGCTCCGGCTCGTCGTTGCGGGTGGACATGGCCCGCATGGAGGCGAACCCGGCCAGCGGCAGCGGGTGGATCACCGCCTCCGTACCGCCGGCCAGCACCACGTCGGCCCGGCCCGAGCGGATGATCTCGTACCCGTGCGCGATGGCCTCGGCGCCGGTGGCGCAGGCGCTCGCGACACAGTGGACACCGGCGCGGGCGGAGAACTCCAGCCCGACCACGGCGGCCGGCCCGTTCGGCATGAGCATGGGCACGGTGAACGGGGACACGCGGCGCGGCCCGGAGCTCTCCAGGATGTCGTCCTGGGCCAGCAGCGTGATGATGCCGCCGATGCCGGTGCCGATGCTTACCGCGAGCCGGTCCGGGTCGACCCCGGTGGGCTCGGCGCCCTCACGCGCGGGCGTTCCGAGCCCGGCGTCGGCCCAGGCCTGCTGGGCCGCGATGAGCGCGATGGCTTCGCACCGGTCCATGCGACGCAGCCGTACGCGGTCGATCACCTCGCTCGGCTCGACCGCGAGCTCGGCCGCGATCCGGACGGGGAGTTGGGCGGCCCACTCGTGGGTCAGGGCCTTGACCCCGGAGCGGCCGGCGAGCATCGCGTCCCAGGTCGACGCGACGTCCCCGCCGAGCGGGGTCGTCGCGCCGAGCCCGGTGACGACTACGTCTGTGGCAGACACCAGTAGCGTCCAAACGGATCTCTAGGGATTTCGGACAGTCAGCGGACCCTGGTCAGTCACCGGGGTCCCGGACAGCGACTGATCAGGCGTTTTGGCCTGATCAGTCGGTTGGCCCGATCAGACGGTTGGGCTGATCAGGCGTTGGCCTGGATGTAGGACACGGCGTCGCCGACGGTCTTCAGGTTCTGGACCTGGTCGTCCGGGATCTTCACGCCGAACTTCTCCTCGGCGGCGACCACGACCTCCACCATGGACAGCGAGTCGATGTCGAGGTCCTCCGTGAAGGACTTCTCCTCCGACACGTCCTCCGGCTTCACTCCGGCGACCTCCTCCAGGATCGCGGCGAGGCCGGCGACGATCTCCTCACGGCTGCTCATCGTGATCGGTTTTCCCTTCCATCTGTCGATGTATCCCGGTGTCGGGCGGCGACGCGGTGTCGCCTACGGGCAGCGGATGACCTGCCCGGCGTAGGTGAGGCCACCGCCGAAGCCCATGAGCAACACCGGCGCGCCCGAAGGCACCTCTCGGCGCTCGACCAGCTTCGACAGGGCCAGCGGGATGCTCGCGGCCGAGGTGTTGCCGGACTCCACGATGTCCTTGGCGATGATCGCATTGCTCAGGTTGAGCCGCTTGGCGATGCCGTCGATGATGCGGGCATTGGCCTGGTGGGCGACGAACGCGGCGATCTCGCTCGGGTCCACTCCGGCCCGCTCACAGGCCTGCAGCGCGACCGGCGGGATCGCCGTGGTGGCCCACCGGAACACGGCCTGGCCCTCCTGCCAGATGTACGGCCGCCAGCCCTCGATCTTGAGGGTGTCCTTCTTGTCCGGGGCGGACCCCCACACCACCGGACCGATTCCGGGCTCCTCCCCGTCCTCGGCGGCGCGCACCACGGCCGCCCCGGCCGCGTCGCCGAAGAGGATGCACGTCGACCGGTCGGTCCAGTCGGTGAGGTCGGAGAGCTTCTCGGCCCCCACCACGATCGCGTTGCGGGCCGCCCCGGCGCGGATGGCGTGGTCGGCCGTGGCCAGCGCGTAGGAGAAGCCGGAGCAGGCGGTGTTGATGTCCATGGCGGCCGGGGCCGCGATGCCGAGGTGGGCCGCGACCCGGGCGGCGACGTTCGGGCACCGGTCCACCGAGGAGCAGGTGGCCACGATCACCATGTCGATGTCGGCGGCCGATAGGCCCGACCCCGCCAGCGCCTTCTCGGCCGCGATCCCGGCCATGTCGGCGACCGTCTCGTTGTCGGCCGCGATACGCCGCCGCTGGATGCCGACCCGATCGCGGATCCACTCGTCACTGGTGTCCACGATCTGCGCCAGCTCGTCGTTGGTCACCACCCGCGACGGCTGGTAGTGGCCCAAGCTGATCACGCGGGAGCCGGTCACGGGTTGTCTCCTCCCGTCGGGGCGAGGGGTTGGTCCGGGCTGGCCGGGTCGGTGGAGCCCCGGCTGGGCCTGGCCGTGTGCTGGGCGATCAGCTCACGCGCCGCCGCCAGGTCGTCGGGCGTGTTGACCGTCACGATCGGGACTCCCTTGAGCTCGCGCTTGGCGAGTCCGGCGAGTGTACCCGCGGGCGGCAGTTCCAGGATTCCGGTGACTCCGAGCTCGGCGAGCGTGCGCAGGCACAGGTCGAAGCGCACCGGCGCGGTCACCTGCGCGACCAGGCGGGCCAGTACCGTGGCCCCGTCCCCGACCGTGGCGCCGTCGGCGTTGGACAGCAGCAGGCGCTGGGGCGCGGCCGGGGTGATGTCACCGGCCAGGGCGGCCAGGGCCTTCTCGGCCGGCGCCATGTAGGGCGTGTGGAACGCGCCGGCCACCTGCAGGGGGATGACCCGGGTCTTCGCCGGGGGCGCCGCCGCGAAGGCCTGCAGCGCCGGCAGGGCCCCGGCCGCCACGATCTGGCCGGCCCCGTTGCGGTTGGCCGCGTACAGGCCGGCCGCCTCGATGGCGGCCGCCACCTCGTCGGGGTCGCCGCCCAGCACGGCGCTCATCCCGGTGGGCTCGAGAGCGCAGGCGGCGGCCATCTCCCGGCCCCGGACGCCGGCGAAGGTCATGGCCGCCTCGGGGGTGAGCACCCCGGCGATCGCGGCCGCGGCGACCTCGCCGACGCTGTGGCCGGCCACGACCACGCGGTCGCCCGCGATCTCGGCGAGGGGCAGCTGTTCGGCCGCGAGCAGAGCCGCGCTGACCAACAGCGGCTGGGTCCTGGCGGTGTCGCGGATCTCCTCGGCGTCGGCCTGGGTGCCCAGGTGCACCAGGTCGACCCCGGCCAGGTCCGACCACGACCGCAGCCGCGCTTCCGTGCCGGGGAGCTCGAGCCAGGGGGTCAGAAACCCGGGCTTCTGGGAACCCTGTCCCGGGGCGAGTACGGCGAGCACGGCTTGACTGTCCCGGATACCGAGGGGTTACTTCGCCGTCGGCTTGGACGAATCTCTACGACGAAAGTTGGAGGTTTCCTCCAACTGACGTCGGGTCATGATCATGCTTGGCGATGCCCCGTTCGGCGGTGGTCGCGATGCCGTGGGCGCGCCTGCATTGGGCCGTGGCGGTCGTTTGCGCAGGTCAGGGCGGGTGACCGCCGGTCAGGGATGGGCCGATGTCGACGGGTCGAGCCGACCGATGGTCAACGCGATGTGCAGCGTGAATGCCTCCCGAGCCACCGTGGGCGACAGGCCTGTGATCTCGCCCACACGACGCAGGCGGTACCGGACGGTGTTCGGGTGCACGAACAGGGCCCGGGCGGTGCTCTCCAGGACCCCGCCGGTGGCGAGGAACGCGTCGAGCGTCTCCAACAGCTCGCCGCCGGCCCGCACCAGCGCACCGTAGATCTCCTGCCGCAGGATGCGCCGGGCCGCCACATCCCCGGCGAGCGCCCGTTCCGGCAGTAGGTCACCGGCGAAGACCGGGCGGGGCGCCGCCGGCCAGGCCGGGGCCGCGCGCAGGGCGGCCAGCGCGGCCCGGGCGGACTCGGTCGCCTCGGCCAGGGTGGGCACCGCCGGGCCGACCGTCACCGGCCCGTCGCCGAAGGCCGCGACCAGCTTCTCGGTGGCGGCGAGCGGGTCGGCCGCGCCGCCGAGCACGAGGACCAGGGTGCTGCCCTGGACCCCGCCGATCACGTCCAGGCCCATCCGGCGGGCGAGCCGGTGCACCGTGTAGAGCACGGCCGCCGCGTCGCCACCGGGGGAGGAGCCCACGGCGACCGCTACCGGCGATCGGTCATCCCACCCCAGGGCGGCCGCACGGCTGGCCAGCTCCTCGGGCGCGTCGGCTCGCACCACCGCGTCGACCAGCTGCGCCTGCAGGCGGGCGTCCCAACTGCCGCGCGACTCGGCGGCCCGGGCGTAGACCCGGGCGGCGCTGAACGCCACCTCGCGGGAGAAGCGCAGGATCGCCTCCGTGACGGCCGCCTCCTGGCCCGGCGCGGCCAGCGAGGCCACGCGCTCCTCAACGACGTCGATGGTGACCTCGATGAGCTGCACCGTCTGCTGCAGGCTGATGGAGCGGGCCAACGTACGCGGGGCGGCCTCGAAGATCTCGTCGGCCAGCTCCTGGGTACGGAGCAGATCGGGGCGGATGTCCTCGCCGCCACGCCCCCGGTTGGCGTACGTATCGCGCAGCCAGGCGACGAAGGCCCGGACCCCCGCCTGGGCCACCAGCATCACCCAGGAGCGTTGGTCGGCCGGGAGTTCCCGGAACCACGGCAGGACCTCGTCCATCCGGGCGACGCTCGTCGTGGCCAGCGTTCCCGCGGCCCGCTCGATCGCGCGGATACTCTCGTCGATGCCTTCGGCGGTCACGGCCGAGTCAGGCGTTCGCCGCCGCGTCGGACCGCACGGCGTCGCGGATCGTGCGGAGGTGACGCAGCAGCGTTTCCAGGTCTGCGGCGGAGAGTCGGCTCGTCAGCCACTTTTCGGCCAGGTCCAGGTACGCCGGCAGCGCACTATCGAGCCGGTTCAGGCCCTCAGGGGTGATCACCGCGAAGGCACCCCGGCGGTCGGTGGGGCAGGCGCGTCGCTCCACCAGACCGTCACGCTCGAGGCGGTCGACCACCCGCGTGATGCCGCTCGTGGTGAGCAGGGTCTGCGCGGCCAGGTCGGTCATGCGCATGGCCTGGCCGTCCGCCCGCGCCAGGTGCAGCAGTACGTCGAACTCGGCCGGCGCCAGCCCGTACTGCGCCGTCTCGGCGTCCAGCTTCGCCGACAACCCGCCTGCGGTTTCGAGCAGTAGGTCGACCGCCGCGAGGCGGGGGTCGGCCAGGCGCTCCTCGATGGTGCCGGCACGCGGGTGCGGCCGTGTCGTCATGCGGACCAGTGTAGGCGCCATGGCGCCCAACTCTGCCGTTGATCTAGGGCCTGGAGTGGTGAGTGGATCTCCAACCACCACTCCAAGCCCTAGATCAACACGGGTGGGGGCTGGCGCCCCGGGCGGGCGTCAGCCGGTGGCGGCCGTCGCCGCGCGGTACCGATCGGCCGCCGCGCGGACCCGGCTCAGCGTCCGCTCGGGGCCGAGGACGGCCAGCGACTCGAACAGCGGCAGCCCGACGCTGCGCCCGGTCACCGCCACCCGGACGGGGGCCTGGGCCTTGCCGAGCTTGAGGCCCCGGGCCGCCCCGACGCTCTCCACAGTGGACTTCAGCGTGTCGGCGTCCCAGGACGTCAGGGCGGCGAAGGCGTCGGCCACGTCGGCCAGCAGCTCCCCGGCGCCGTCCTTGGTCGCCTTCTCCCATGCGGCCTCGTCGATGGTGAGCCGGTCGTCGGGCAGGAAGAGGAAGTCGACGAGCGCCACCACCTCGCTGAGCACCGAGACCCGGGTCTGGGCCAGCTCGGCGACCGCGGCGAAGGCCGCCGGGTCGTACTCCTCCGGCCGCCAAGGGGCCACCCGGACGCCGCCGACCTCACCGGTCAGCCACGGGGCGCACGCCTCGATGAACTCCTCAGTGGACAGCGCCCGGATGTACTCGCCGTTGAACGCCCGCAGCTTCTTCTCGTCGAAGAACGCGGGGGAGGGGTTGACGTCCTCGAGCCGGAACTCGGCCTCGATGACCTCCCAGGGCACGATCTCCCGGTCGCCCCGCGGCGCCCAGCCCAGCAGCATCAGGTAGTTGCGCATCGCCGCGGCGAGGTACCCCTCGTCCCGGTACGCCTCCAGCGCCACCTTGTCGCGGCGCTTGGACAGCTTCTGCCGCTTCTCGTTGACCACCACCGGTACGTGCGCCCACACGGGCGGGGTGTGGCCGAGCGCCTCCCACAGCATCTGCTGCTTGGGGGTGTTGGGCAGGTGCTCCTCGGCCCGGATCACGTGGGTGATCCGCATGGCGGCGTCGTCGACGACATTGGCCAGCAGGAAGACGGCCGAGCCGTCGGCCCGGGCGATGACGAAGTCCTCGATGGCCGCGTTGTCGAACGTCGGCCGGCCGCGGACCAGGTCCACCACGACCGTCTCGCCCTCGTCGGGGGTCCGGAAGCGCAGCGCCGTCTTGTCGCTGCGGGGCAGGTTCCGGTCCCGGCAGTAGCCGTCGTAGCCCCGCGCCGGCACGCCCTTGGCCGCGGCCCGGGCCGCGATGTCCTCGCGCGTGCAGTCGCAGTAGTACGCCTTGCCGGCCTGGTACAGCTGCTCGGCCGCGGCGGCGTGCGCCTCGGCGTACTGCGACTGGAAGTACGGACCCTCATAGGTGCCGCGCTTGATGCCGATCCAGTCCAGCGCGGAGATGATCCCCTCCACCCACTCGGGGCGGTTGCGGGACGCGTCCGTGTCCTCGATGCGCAGGACGAACTCGCCGCCGTGCTGGCGGGCGAAGACCCAGTTCTGCAGGGCCGACCGGGCGCCGCCGACGTGGAAGATTCCGGTGGGAGATGGGGCGAACCGTACGCGTACCGTCACGTCAGTGAGCCTATCGGCGCGGGCGACGCCCTCTTCTCTGGCTTCGGCGGTCCGGCGGTTCCTCGTGTCAGGAAGGACTCCCTCCTGACGCCTGGTGCACAACAAGGCGTCCTTCCTGACATCGCCTCCCGCGGTGCAAGCCGGCAAAAGGGGCGATTCTTGCGCCGTACTGCCGGACAGCCGTCAGATTCAGGCCGTTGTTGCGTTCGGCCGATACAGTGGAACGCTGTCCTAGATTATTGCGTCGTCAACGACTGACGTCGGAAGGCAACCGGACGCCGGAGACTGCGCGTTAGTAGTCGTAGTGCGTCGGCTTATGACGGGGAGGATTGATGGCCGGGAGGGCAGGGCAGGACGTGCGCAGGGGTCGTCGGATGAGGCTGGCCCTGGCGGGGTTCGTGGCGCTCGCCACCCTGGCGGGCTGCTCGACCAACGCGACGTGGCAGGAGCCCGGCGACAGTGGCGCGCCCCCGACCAAGATGCCACTGACGCTGGTCTTCAGCCACGACGAGGGCGAGACCGACGTCTCGCCGGGCAAGCCGGTCACCATTCAGGCCTTCGACGGCACCCTCGAGACCGTCAGGTTGACGTCGAACATCGGCGAGGTCCGGGGCGAGTTCAACGAGGATCGCTCGATGTGGCGGTCGCTGGACGACCTCGAGTTCGGCAAGCGCTACACGCTCGAGGTGTCGGGCCTCGGGGCCGACGGCACCCCGGTCGAGGAGACGCGGACCTTCACCACGGTCAGCGTCCAGCCGGGCTACTACTGGAACGTCTACCTGGTGCCGCACCGCTACTTCGGCGGCGAGCTCGACGGCGGCACGTTCGGGGTCGGCCAGCCCATCGTGGCCGAGTTCGACGACGCGGTGGACCGCCGGGTGGCCCAGGCGACGCTCACCGTCATCACCGACCCGCCGGTGGAGGGCGCCTGGCACTGGATGAGCGACACCGAGGCGCACTGGCGGCCCAAGGAGTACTGGAAGCCGGGCACCAAGGTCACGGTGACCGCCAACATCCTGGGCGTCCCGCTCATCAGCCCCAAGGGCGGTCGGACGCTCTACGGCCAGGAGAACAAGACGGCCACGTTCACCATCGGGTCGTCCAAGATCGCGAAGATCGACAACAACACCAAGCAGATGCAGATCTTCATCGACGGCCAGCACGTCAAGACCATGCCGGTGAGCCTCGGCCGGGAGTACGGCTACCGGTCCATCGACGGCCGGTGGCACGACTGGCGTACGCCCAGCGGCATCATGGTGGTGACCGAAAAGGAAAACCCCGCGAGGATGCGGCCGGATCTGCCCAAGGAAGACCCGGAGTGGTACGAACAGATAATCCCGCTCGCGACCCGGATCACCGACTCCGGCATCTATGTCCACGCGGCGCCGTGGAGCGTGGCCGACCAGGGCGTGCGCAACGTGTCACACGGCTGCATCAACGTCTCGACCGAGAACGCCCAGTGGTTCTACGACAACTTCGGTTTTGGTGACGTGGTGGAGGTCGTCAACACGGGCATCAACGTCGACGTGCGGGACGGCCTGGGCGACTGGAACATGCCGTGGGACCAGTGGCTGGCCGGTAGCGCGCTGTGACGGCGAGCCCGGGGCGCTGAACGGACGGCAGCGGTACGAAAAACCAGAGGTGCGCTGAACAAGACCGAAGAAGCGGACGCCAAGGACCGGTCGGCTCCTGATGGAGCTGGCCGGTCCTCTGCGTAGCTGGCCGGTCCTCTGTGTAGCTGGCCGGTTTGCTGCGTATGGTCAGCCGGGGAGGAACGAGAAGCGCACCTGGCGGGTCGGGTTGTCGCCGTTGGTGTCGACCAGGCAGATCGACTGCCAGGTGCCCAGGGCGATCCGGCCCCCGATCACCGGCAGGCTCGCGTAGGGCGCCACGAAGGCGGGCAGCACGTGGTCGCGGCCGTGGCCGGGCGACCCGTGCCGATGCCGCCAGCGGTTGTCCGCCGGCAGCACCGAGTCCAGCGCGGTGAGCAGGTCGTCGTCGGAGCCGGCGCCCGTCTCGATGATGGCGATGCCGGCGGTGGCGTGGGGGACGAAGACGTGCAGCAGGCCGTCCCCGCGCCCGCGGACGAACGCCGACGCCTGGTCGGTGATGTCCACGACCGTCGCCCGGGACCCGGTCCGTACGGTGATCACCTCGGTGTCCATGACTCCTCGCCGTCTACTCGTGGGCTCGTGTGGGGGTGCCAGCGGTACGCCTCGTGCGGGTGGGGCGGTGCTCCGTGTCGGGTGAGGGCGGTTCGGTCGAGACCAATGCCCGGGCGACGGCCGGGTTGTCCGGACGGCCCGGGCGACAGTCGTTCCCCCCTACTGGTGGGTAAGTGTGCCGCTCATCGCGTCAGGTGCGGGATGGCGTGACGGAAGGGACGCCCGGGAGGCAGGATAGCGGGGAAGACCGACTGTCTCCGGCGACCCCGGAGCCGACCTTTTCGAAGGAACGCCCTGTGCGCAGCGACGACGCGCTCTTCTCGACCGAGGAGCCAAGATGACAGCACGCAAGCGGCCCGTGATTTCCGACGGCCTGCCGAGCCAGCTCCCCGACATCGATCCCGAAGAGACCCTCGAGTGGATCCAGTCGCTCGATGGCGTCGTGGCGGCGGGCGGCCGGCAGCGGGCCCGGTACGTGATGTTGCGCCTGCTGGAGCGGGCTCGGGAGCACCAGGTGGGCGTGCCCCCGCTGACCACCACCGACTACATCAACACCATCCCGCCGGAGCGGGAGCCCTGGTTTCCCGGGGATGAGGCGGTGGAGCGGCGCATCCGCGCGTACATACGGTGGAATGCGGCGATCATGGTGCACCGGGCGCAGCGGCCGGGCATCGGGGCCGGTGGACACATCTCGACATTCGCCAGTTCGGCGAGCCTGTACGAGGTCGGCTTCAACCACTTCTTCCGGGGCAAGGACCACCCGGGCGGTGGCGACCAAATCTTCTTCCAGGGCCACGCCTCGCCGGGTATCTACGCTCGCGCATTTCTGGAGGGGCGCCTGACCGAGGCGCAGCTCGACGGGTTCCGTCAGGAGCTCTCCCACGCGGGAGCCGGGGGTGGCCTGCCGTCTTATCCGCACCCGCGGCTGATGCCCGACTTCTGGGAGTTCCCCACGGTATCGATGGGTCTGGGGGCGATCAATGCGATCTACCAGGCCCGGTTCAACCGGTACCTGCACAACCGGGGCATCAAGGACACCAGCGACCAGCATGTGTGGGCGTTCCTGGGCGACGGTGAGATGGACGAGCCCGAGTCGCTCGCCGCGCTGGGCCTGGCCGCCCGCGAGGAGCTGGACAACCTCACGTTCGTCATCAACTGCAACCTGCAGCGCCTGGACGGCCCGGTTCGGGGCAACGGCAAGATCATCCAGGAGCTGGAGGCGCTGTTCCGTGGCGCCGGGTGGAACGTCATCAAGGTGATCTGGGGTCGGGAGTGGGACCCGCTGCTGGCCGCCGACACCGACGGTGCGCTGGTCAACCTGATGAACACCACGCCGGACGGGGACTTCCAGACGTACAAGGCGGAGTCCGGGGCGTACGTCCGCGAGCACTTCTTCGGCCGCGACCCGCGCACCCGCAAGATGGTCGAGCACATGACCGACGAGGAGATCTGGAACCTCAAGCGGGGCGGCCACGACTACCGCAAGCTCTACGCGGCGTACAAGGCGGCGGTGGAGCACAGCGGCCAGCCCACGGTGATCCTCGCCAAGACCATCAAGGGATGGACGCTGGGCTCCAGCTTCGAGGCGCGCAACGCCACCCACCAGATGAAGAAGCTGAGCCTGGCCGACCTCAAGGCGTTCCGGGACCGGCTCAACCTGCCCATCCCCGACTCGGCCCTGGAGGCGGACCCGTACCGTCCGCCCTACTACCACCCGGGCGAGAAGTCGGACGAGATCGCGTACATGCGGGAGCGCCGGCGGATGCTCGGCGGTCCGCTGCCGTCGCGGCGCACCCGCTCCAAGCCACTGGCGCTTCCGACGTCGGACGCGTTCGGCGACCTCAAGCGGGGCTCGGGCAAGCAGAAGGTCGCCACCACGATGGCCTTCGTCCGGCTGCTCAAGGATCTGATGAAGGACAAGAACATCGGCAAGCGTTGGGTGCCGATCATTCCGGACGAGGCCCGCACCTTCGGCATGGACTCGCTGTTCCCGACCGCGAAGATCTACTCGCCGCACGGGCAGCAGTACACACCGGTGGACCGGGAGCTGTTCCTGTCCTACCGGGAGGCCAAGGACGGCCAGATCCTGCACGAGGGGATCAACGAGGCGGGGTCGGTGGCGTCGTTCACCGCGGCCGGCACGGCGTACGCCACGCACGACGAGCCAATGATTCCCGTATATATCTTCTACTCGATGTTCGGGTTCCAGCGCACCGGCGACGGCCTGTGGGCGGCGGCCGACCAGATGGCCCGGGGCTTCCTGTTGGGGGCCACCGCGGGCCGGACCACGCTCAACGGCGAGGGCCTGCAGCACGAGGACGGTCACTCGCTGCTGCTGGCCGCGACCAACCCGGCCGTGGTGGCGTACGACCCCGCGTTCGCGTACGAGATCGCCTACATCACGGAGAACGCGCTGCACCGGATGTACGGCGAGAACCCGGAGAACATATTCTACTATTTGACTGTTTACAACGAGCCGATCGTGCAGCCGGCCGAGCCGCCGAACCTGGACGTCGACGGGCTGCTCAAGGGCCTGTACCGGTACGCCGAGGCGCCGACCATCGGGCCGAACGCGCCCCGGGCCCAGCTGCTCGCCTCCGGCACGGGCATGCAGTGGGCGCTCAAGGCCCAGGAGCTGCTGGCCCAGGACTGGGGTGTGGCGGCCGACGTCTGGTCGGTCACCTCGTGGACAGAGCTGCGTCGCGAGGCGGTCGCCTGTGAGGAGTGGAACCTGCTGCACCCCGGCCAGCCGGCCCGGGTGCCGTACGTGACGCGGGCGCTGTCGGGCGCGCCGGGTCCCGTCGTCGCGGTCTCCGACTTCATGCGGGCCGTGCCGGACCTCATCTCGCGCTGGGTGCCGACCGACTACACGTCGCTGGGCACCGACGGCTTCGGCCTGTCGGACACCCGGCACGCGCTGCGCCGGCACTTCCACGTCGACGCCGAGTCGATCGCGGTGGCGGCTCTGCGCCAGCTCGCCCTGCGTGGGGAGATTCCGGCGGCGGTCGCCGAGGATGCCGCACGGAAGTACGCCATCCACGACGTGACCGCGGCTCCGGTCGGCGAGACCGGCGGCGAGTACTGACCGACGACTCGTTGCTGGGCCCGGGCGCCGCCGCGTCCGGGCCCAGTCCGTCGATGCGACGGACACGCCCGCATGTTCTCGGGCGCCTAGGGTCGGTCGTGACGGCCCACGGTGCGACCGCAGGCGCGAGTCGCGCACCGATGACGCCGGGGATGCCGGTAGCCTGCTGTCCATGGTGACCCGCTTTGACATCACCCGCGTGCGGCTCCGGCAGTACCGGAGCATCGCACAGTGCAACGTCGAGGTCGGGCCGCTGAACATTCTTGTCGGTCCGAACGGATCCGGTAAGAGTAATTTTCTCGACGCTATGCGCCTGACCGCGCAGGCCTTGAACGAGAACCTCGACAACGCGCTGCGGGAGCGGGGCGGGGTCAGCGAGGTGCGCCGCCGGTCGCGTGGTCATCCCACGCACTTCGGCATCGAGTTCCGGTTCCGGCTCAATGGATACAGCGGGTTCTACGCTTTTCAGGTCGGTGCGGTAGAGGGTCGGGATTTCAAGGTTTCCAGGGAAGAGTGCCGCATCGAGTCGCACGACTTCGGGGGGCGGGTCTGGTATTACTCGGTCCGCAACGGGGAGGTCGTCGAGAAGAGCGAAGAGGTCATGCCGCCGGCCGCCGCCGACCGACTCTATCTGGTGGCTGCGGCGGGGATCGATGCATTCCGTAACGTGTTCGATGGCCTGTCGGGCATCAACGTTTACAACATCAATCCCGATGCGATGCGCCAGCTTCAGCGCCCTGAACCGGGCGACCGGCTGCGCCGGGATGGCTCCAACATCGCCAGCGTGCTGGAGCGCCTCAACCGGGACCGCCCTCAAGTGAAGGAGCGGATCGAGGAGTACCTCGGCCGGGTCGTGGCCGGCGTGACCGGCGTCTCGCGCCGAAGTTACGGTGCGTGGGAGGCCATCGAGTTCCGCCAGTCGGTGGCGGGCGATGCCAAGCCGTGGACCTTCCAGGCGACCTCGATGAGCGACGGCACCTTGCGCGCGCTGGGCGTCCTGGTTGCCCTCTTTTCAGGTGGCGATGGTGTGGCGAGCCCGGTCGGTATCGAGGAGCCGGAAGCAGCCCTTCATCCGGCGGCGGCCGGTCTCCTGCTCGGCGCGCTTCGGGACGCCTCTGCTCATCGTCAGGTGTTTCTCACGACCCACAGCCCGGACCTGCTGGATACGGAGACGATCAAACCGGAGGAGTTGCTGGCTGTGCGAGCCGCGGAAGGGGTGACGACCATCGGTCGGGTTGATCGGGCCGGCGAACGGGCCTTGAGAGAGAGCCTGTTCACGGCCGGGGAACTCCTGCGGGTCGACCAACTCGTTCCCGAGCCGCCATCAGCTGAACAGCCAGAGTTGTTCTGACGATGGAGCCGGTAACGATCGCCTCGATCGTCGAGGGATACGGGGATGTGGCGGCCTTACCGCAGCTTGTTCGTCGGGTCGCGAGCGAATGCTACGGCTGCTACAACGTCGTCGTTCCCCAGCCTCATAGGGTGCCTCGAAATCGGATGGTAAAGGGCGATTTCCTTCAGCGGGCCGTGGCCATGCAGAGCATGCGGATCACCGAACGTGGTGGCGTGTTGATCGTCGCCGATGCCGATGATGACTGTCCGGTGGAGCTGGCTCGCAGCCTGGCCGAGTACGCCGGTGGCGAGGTCGTTGTCGCGGTGGCGAACCGCGAGTTCGAGGCGTGGTTTCTCGCTGCCATCCAATCGTTGCGAAACTATCGGACGGTCAAGGACGACGCGGTGTATCTCGAGGACCCCGAGGCCAAGCGGGCGGCGAAGGAAGAGCTGACGAGGCTCATGCACGAGCCGTACAACGAGCCGCTGCATCAGCCGGCGTTCGCGTCCCTGATGGACATTGAAGAAGCCTCGCGCCGGAGTCGCTCGTTCCGGCATTTCGTCACCGCGGTCGGCCGGCTCATCAACGGGTAGTTCGGGGCGGTGTAGCTGACCGGCTGCCAGCGGTTCGGTACGTCGGGGTGACACGGGTACTGGTTCGGCGCCACATACATAGTTGGTGTTCAATAGTTGGCCCAGGCTGGTCCGGCGAACGGCGAGCGGGCGCCCCGATAATGGGGCGGTGACGACTCCCCAGGAGCTCGACCAGCGGTTCCGGACCGCCGTGGCCAAGCTTGGCGCCGAGGCTGTCGAGTCGGCCAGCAGCCCGAGCGAGCCGGTCCGTGACGGTGCTCGGCTCACCGGGGAACAGGCGCTGAAGATCTTCGAGGCCCAGGTGACCTGTCGGCACCTGGACCTGGCGGCGCGGTGGCTGCGCAGCTTCGGGGAGGGCTTCTACACCGTGGCCTCGGCCGGGCACGAGGGCAACGCCGCGGTGGCGCTGGCCGTACGCCCCACCGACCCGGCCCTGCTGCACTACCGCTCGGGCGCCTACTACGTCGCCCGGGCCGCCCAGGCTGGCCACGCGGACGCCGTCCGGGACGTGCTGCGCGGGCTCGCCGCGGCCGCGAGCGATCCGAGCGCGGGCGGCCGGCACAAGGTCTTCGGCCACCCCGCCCTCGCCGTGATCCCCACGACCGCCACGGCGGCCGCGCACCTGCCCCGGGCGGTCGGGCTGGCGTACGCGATCGAGTACCGGCGCGAGCCCAAGCCGCGCCTGGTCGACCAGCCCGAGGGGAAGGCGTGGCCCGACGACGCCATCGTCGTCTGCTCCTTCGGCGACGCGTCGGTCAACCACGCGGCGGCCCGGGCCGCCTTCAACACGGCCGGGTGGCTCGACCATCGGGGCGAGAAGGTGCCGGTGCTGTTCGTCTGTGAGGACAACGGCCTGGGCAACAGCGTGCGCTCACCCGCCGGCTGGGTGCGGGCCAGCCTCGAGGCGCTGCCCGGGGTCCGCTACCTGAGCGCGGACGGGTGCGACGCGGTGGCCGCCTACGACGCGGCCGTGGCGGCGGCCGAGTGGGTCCGGGCGCAGCGGCGGCCGGCCGTCCTGCATCTGAACCTGGTGCGGCTCCTCGGCCACGCCGGCGCGGACACCGAGACCGCGTACCGCACCAAGGCCGAGATCGAGGCCGACCTCGCCCGGGACCCCCTGGTGGCCACCGCGGCCCTGCTGGTCAGCCGTGGTCTGCTCACCCCCGAGGAGGTACTCGCCCGCTACGACGAGGTGGGCTGGCAGGTCCGGCGGGTGGCCGAGGAGGTCATCGGCGAGCCGAAGCTCGGCAGTGTCGCCGAGGTGGTGTCCTCCCTGGCGCCCCGGCGACCGGTGCGGGTGGCGCGGGCCGTGGCCGACGCGGCGGACGTGGCGCTCGGCCCGGGCCAGGCCGCCCGGCTCGAGGCGTTCGGGGGACGGCTGCCCGAGAAGGCGGGTCCGCTCACCCTGGCCCAGACCATCAACGCGGCGCTCACCGACGCGATGCTGACCAACCCGGGCATCGTGGTCCTGGGCGGGGATGTCGGGGCCAAGGGTGGCGTCTACGGGGTGACCAAGGGGCTGCGGGACCGGTTCGGCCCCCGCCGAGTCGTCGACACCCTGCACGACGAGACGTCGCTGCTCGGCCTCGCCCTCGGGGCGGGCCTGGGCGGCCTGCTGCCCGTACCGGAGATCCAGTACCTGGCCTACCTGCCCAACGCGGGCGACCAGTTGCGCGGAGAGGCGGCGGCGCTGCAGTTCCTGTCGTCGGCGGCGTTCCGCAACCCCATGGTGGTCCGCGTCCCGGGTCTGGCCTACCGGGAGGACTTCGGCGGGCCGTTCGCCCAGTCGGCCGAGCGGACCGTCGAGCCGTTCCACAACGACAACGCCGTCGCCCTGCTGCGCGACATCCCCGGTCTGGTGGTGGCCGTCCCCTCCGGCGCCGCCGAGGCCGCGCCCATGCTGCGGACCTGCCTGGCCGCGGCCGCCGTGGACGGCAGCGTCTGCGTCTTCCTCGAGCCGATCGCGCTCTACCACACCCGCGACCTGCACTCGCCCGACGACAACGGCTGGCTCGCGCCCTACGCCCCGCCGACCGAGTGGGCCCGCGAGCACGTGACGATCGGCCGGGCCCGGGTGTACGGCGACGGCGAGCACCTCACGGTGATCACCTTCGGCAACGGCGTCCGCATGTCCCTGCGCGTGGCCGCGCGGCTGGCCGAGCGGGGCGTGGGCGTGCGCGTGGTGGACCTGCGCTGGCTGAACCCCCTGCCCACCGCGGATCTGGTGCGGGAGGCGACCGCGACCGGGCGGGTGCTCGTCGTGGACGAGACCCGGCGGAGCGGGGGTGTGGGTGAGGGTGTGGTCGCCGCGCTGGTCGACGCGGGGTACGTGGGGGCGGTCCGGCGTGTCTTCGCCGCCGACACGTTCATCCCCTTGGGGCACGCGGCCGCGCACGTGCTGGTCTCGGAGGAGATGATCGAGCAGGCCGCGGCCTCGCTGCTGGGGGCCTGAACGGCACAACCCCGGCAACCCTGCTGTCCACACCTGTGATGAGGACGTAACCTTCCCTGTACGGGTGCCACTTGCGCGCAGGGCCCGGAGACAGTTTGAATGCCGGCTAAGGCGAGCCGCCGCCGGTAAGCGTGGGGACCACGCGCTGACACATGCGCCCGCCGCGACGGTCGCGGTGGCGCCACAAGGCAGGAGGGTGTTCGACAGTGAGCGCGACCGCGGGCCAGGCCGACGGAGGGAAGAGCCTGGCGGACCGGCTCGGGATCGAGCCGGGAATGGTCGTCATGGAGATCGGCTACGACGACGACGTGGACGACGATCTCAGAGACCTTCTGCTGGAACGGGTGGGCGAGTTCGTCGACGAGGACACCGACGAGGTCGTCGACGCCGTGCTGCTGTGGTGGCGCGACGGCGACGGTGACCTGGTCGACACCCTCGTGGACTCGCTGGGCCCGCTCGCCGACAACGGCGTCGTCTGGCTGTTGACGCCGAAGGCTGGTCGCGCGGGGCACGTGGAGCCGAGCGAGATCAGTGAGTCCGCGCCAACGGCCGGGCTGCAGCAAACCTCGACCCTGTCGGTCGGCAAGGACTGGAGCGCGGCCCGCCTCGTCGCTCCCCGCGCCGCCCAGAAGAAGCGCTGACGGGAGCCAGCATGCCTATTGAGGTGGGCGCGGAGGCGCCTGACTTTGAGCTGAAGGACCAGCACGGCCAGGTGGTGCGGCTGTCGTCGTTCCGCGGTGTCCGCAACGTGCTGCTGGTCTTCTACCCGCTCGCGTTCACCGGCGTCTGCCAGGGCGAGCTGTGCTCGCTGCGGGACAACCTGAACGACTTCGTCAACGACGCCGTGCAGACGATGGCCATCAGCGTCGACTCCTCGCCGGCGCTGCGGGTCTGGGCCGAGCGGGAGGGCTACACCTTCCCGCTGCTGTCCGACTTCTGGCCGCACGGCGCGGTGGCCCAGGCGTACGGCGTCTTCAACGAGGAGCGCGGCATCGCCAACCGGGGCACGTTCCTCATCGACAAGCAGGGCATCGTCCGCTTCGCCGAGATGAACCCGCCCGGCGAGCCCCGCGATCAGGACGGCTGGCGCAAGGCCATCGCGGCCCTGGCCGACTGACCCCGTCACCGGGCCGGCGCGGCGACACCGTGGCCACGCCGGCCCGCGATGTGTCCACCCTGGACGATCTCCGCAAGGAGTACCCCAGGGCTGCTCGCGCTGGCTGCCGACGTCATTGATGCCGATGCCACCCGTTTCGGGCGGACCGTTTCGGTCGCGACCAAAGGGTGCAACCGGCGCGGTGAGCCGCCCATTCACTGGCGTCGCCCGGAGGCAGCGCCTCGGGGCCGCGACCGCCGTGGGGTCAGCACCTCGGTAAGAAGGTTCCGCAGCCACTCCGCTTGGGCGCGCAGGAGCGCGTTCTCCAAGCCGGCCCGGTGGGTCACGAACGGGGAGGTGGCCGCCGGTCCCGCTGCGTCGATGCGCGCAGTGATGTCGCCGAGGGCGCTCTCGATGGCGGCCAACCGGTCGGTGAGCGCGCTACGTACGGTCTCGACGGGAAGGAGATCGGCAAAGTGGAGCGCCACCCTGAGTTCGGCGGTGTCCCCGGTCTCGGGCAGGACACGAAGCGCGCTGACCAACAGCCGGTCGTGCTCCTTGTGCCCGGCCGCGGTGACGACATGCCGCGCCGGATCTTCGGGGTCGGCCTCGGTCAGCGACTCACGGCGCAGGCTCTGCAGCATCGCGTAGATCGACCCGGACCGCAGGGCTAGCCACCGGTCCGCCGCCATGCCGAAAAGGTAGGACTGCACGTCGTACCCGGTCGCCGGTTCGAGCCGGCGGACAGCCCCCAGCACCGCGAGGCGCGTTGTTCGAGCGGCCATACCGCCATGGTAGCCGGCGCGTTGCCCAAATTTGGATAGTCGGGTACCCTCCAAATTTGGATACAGCCGGAAGACTGGAGGCAACACATGATCCGGGCCAGCCGGTTACGAAAGATCTATCCGGGTCGACCGAAATCATCGCCGTCGGTGGTCGCGGTCGACGACGTGTCATTCGAGGTGGCGGCCGGCGAGATCGTGGGCCTGCTGGGGCCGAACGGCGCCGGGAAGACCACCACCATGCAGATGCTCACGACCCTGACGCGACCCACCTCGGGGCGTGCGCAGGTCGCGGGATACGACCTGGTGACCCAGGCGCGGCACGTGCGGGCAGCGATCGGCTACGTGTCCCAGCGTGGGTCGGCCAGCGACGACGCCACGGTCGGTGAGGAGCTCGTCGACTACGGCATGCTCCACGGCCTGTCGCCCACCGATGCCCGGGCCCGCGCGCGGACGCTCGCCGAGCGCTACCAGCTGGACGATCTCTGGGATCGGGTGGCCGGCGCGCTCAGCGGCGGCCAGCGCCGGCGTCTCGATATCGCGATGAGCCTGGTGCACGGCCCGCGTCTGGTCTTTCTCGATGAGCCCACCGTCGGTCTGGACCCGGCGTCACGAGCCGGTCTGTGGGCACACATTCGCGAGCTCAGGGACACCTCCGGGATGACCGTCCTGCTGAGCACCCACTATCTCGATGAGGCCGACGCCCTCTGCGATCGACTGTTGGTGATCTCCGGTGGGCGACTGATCGCCGACGGTCCGCCCGCCCAGATCAAGCGGATGATGGGCCCGGACACATTGACCGTCACCGTGGCGTCCGAGACGGAGCTTCCCGGCCTGCTCGCTGTGCTCACGGAGGCGACCGGTGAGAAACCGGAGGCCTCGGGCCTGGAGGTCAGCGTCCGGTTCGCCGGCGGTACGGGCGCGCTGGCGGCCGTCCTGGCCAGGATCGACGCTGCCTCGCTCGTCACTGAAAGCGTCGAGCTTCGCCCGCCCTCGCTCGACGAGGCGTTCCTCGCGCTCACGGCGAAGGAGGCGGCATGAGCGGCGTTCGCAGCACCGTGGTGATGTTCCGGCGGCAACTGCGCAGCGCGCTGCGCACGCGCGTGTACCTGGCCGTCGGGCTTGCGCAGCCCGTCCTGTATCTCGCTCTGTTCGGGCCGCTCCTCGGGGCGTTCGCCGGTCAGCTCGGCGCCAACCCCTACACGCTTCTCGTGCCCGGGCTGCTCGTGCAACAGGCCGTGATCGGCTCGCTCTTCGTCGGTTTCGGCTTGCTCCGGGACCTGCAGGCCGGGGTTCTGGACGCGCAACGGGTGACGCCCGCCCAGCGCTGGGCGCTGCTGAGCGGGCGCACCCTCTACAACGTGCTCGATGCCGCCGTCCAGGGCCTCATCCTCGTCGCCCTCGGGTTCGCCTTCGGTATGAGCGCCGATGCGGTCGGGAGCGTCGTCGGGTTCCTCATGGTGCTTCTCCTCACCGCGGCCTTCTGCGCCGCCGGCTACGGGCTCGCCCTGACGCTGAGGAACCAACAGACCTTCGGAGTGCTGGTCAACGCGGTCTCGTTGCCGGTGCTGCTGCTGAGCGGCGTGCTGATTCCGATGTCGGTCGCTCCCGGGTGGCTCCAGGCGATCTCGGCGATCCTGCCGACCACACACATCGTCACCGGGGTCCGGGCCGCGTTCGCGGGCGACGTCGCCAGTTCCGCGGTTCTCATCGGTCTGTTGTGGACGGTCGGCATCGCGGTCGTCGCCTTCAGCTACGGAGGCCGCGCCTTCGCCCGAGCGAACCGATAGGCCACCTTCGTTCCTGTCGTCGTACCTTCACCCGCCGCCGCACTGGGCGACCGGCGCGGCGGCGGGTGCGGCATCGGGGTCGCGACGCCGGTGTCGTCGGACGTCGTCGCCGGGCGGCCGGGCGAGCCCGGCCGCCCGACCGCTCAGCCGCCTGGGCGGATCAGTCGAGCCCGGGCGCCGGCTGGAGGCTTGGGCGTCGTGAGGCTTGTGGACAGTTCGTTCACTTCTGGGGTACGCTCACATGTGTACTAGCCGTCCATATTTCGAGTGAGGCGGAGCGGATGAGCGACAGGGTGGAGGCCGTCGCGGCCGGAACCGGCGGGTCGGGCGACCGGGAGCCCAAGACGTGGCTGATCACGGGCGCCTCGCGGGGGTTCGGCCGCCAGTTCGCCCAGGCGGCGCTCCGGCGCGGCGACAACGTCGCCGCCACGGCCCGCGACGTGTCCACCCTGGCCGACCTGCAGGCTGAGTACCCCGGGCTGCTCCGGCTCGCCCTCGACGTCACCGACGCCGACGCCGTCCGGGAGCGCGTCGCGGAGGCGGAGGCCCACTTCGGTGGTCTCGACGTCGTCGTCAACAACGCCGGGTACGGGCATTTCGGCGCGGTCGAGGAGGTGACCGACGCCGAGCTGCAGGCCCAGTTGGAGACGAACGTCCTCGGCGCCCACCGGGTCGTCCGGGCCGTCCTGCCCGGCATGCGCGCCCGCGGCCGCGGGCACATCATTCAAATCTCCTCGATCGGTGGCGTGGCGGCGTATCCCGGCCTCGGCGCCTACCACGCGTCGAAGTGGGCCCTCGAGGCGTTGAGCGAGTCCCTGGCGGCCGAGGTCGGCCGGTTCGGCATCCGCGTCACGATCGTGGAGCCCGGCGGGTACGACACGGACTGGGGCGGCTCGTCGGCTCGGCGCAGCCAGGCGCTGCCGGCGTACGACCCGATGCGGGAGGCGGCGGCCGCCCGCCGCAGCCGGACCGTGCCCGGCGACCCGGCCGCGGCCGCCCAGGCCCTGCTTGAGATCGTCGACGCCGACCAGCCGCCGCTGCGGGTGCTGTTCGGCGCGCTGTTCGGCACGCCCGTGACCGAGATTGTGCGGGCCACCTACGAGCGGCGCCTGGCCGAGTGGGCCGCGTGGGAGGACCTGTCCGCCCGCGCGTACGGTCGGTGACGCTTACCGCGAGACGCCGCGGTCGCCTTGATGACGTAGGCGTTCCGGGCCCGTCTCGGCAATAGGCCGGCGTCGGTTCGAGGCCGCCCGTCCGCGGGCGGCCTCTACGTTTACGTACGTACGCTTTCCGATGCTTGCATTCGCCGTGATGTGGGCTCTCGATGGAGCCGGAATCGCGGCGGCCGCCGGTCGCTGTTGAGGCGGCGATCGGGAGAATTGGTGGCGGCCGTGGCCGACGCGCGGGCGGCCGTCCGTACGCAATGACTAATGCGCCAACCGATCGATTCCGGAAGGAAACAAGGGATGGCCATCGCCGATGACGCCGGGCCCGAGGATCCGGCGGCCCGCCTCAACGACCTCGCCGCACGCCTGCTCCACGACCCACGCGCGATCGGCGACGTGGCCGCCCTGGGTCAGGCCGTCGCCTGGCTGGAGGAGGCCGTCGCCATCGCGCCGGCCAACCACCCGAACCGTCCTCTGTACCTGTCCAACCTCGGTACCGCGCTGCGCTTCCGCTTCGAACGAACCGATGACGTCGCTGATCTGGAGCGGGCGGTCGCGGTGCTCCACGAGGCCGTGCGGGCCATTTCCGAGGATCACTCCGATCGAGCTATGTTCCTCTCCGCTCTGGGCGCCGTCCTGGGCGTCCGGTTCGGGCGAACGCGAAATCCGGCGGACCTTGACCGGGCCATCGCGATGTTCCGGGCGGCGGCGGAGGTGACCCCGGCGGATCGTCCCGACCGGGCCGGGCACCTGTCCAACCTGGGTGCGGCGTTGTGGAGCCGCTTCGGGCTGACGGGGGACTTGACGGACGCGGACCAGGCCATCGCGGCACTCCAAGCCGCGGTTGAGGCCACGCCGGCCGACCATCCCCACCGGGCCGTGGTGCTGTCCAACTTCGGTACCGCGTTGGCGACGCGGTTCCAGCGGACGGGGAAGGCGGCGGACGCGGAGCAGGCCGTCCGGGTGCTGCGCGAGGCGGTGGACATGACGCCGGCGGATCATCCCGACCGGCCGGGCCATCTGTCCAATCTGGGCGCTGCGTTGTGGGCCCGCTATCAGCGGGTGAGCGGGCTGGCCGATCTGGACCAGGCCACCGCGGTGTTCCGGGAGGCGGCACGTCTCGCCCCGGTGGACCATCCCGATCGGGCCGACTTCCTGTCCAATGTGGGCGCGGCTCTCCGCGAACGGTTCACGCGGAGACAGAGGCCGGAAGACCTCGACGAGGCCATCGCCGTTCTCCAGACGGCGGTGACGGCCACCCCCGCCGACCACCCCGATCGGGCCGGGCGGCTGTCCAACCTCGGTAACGCGCTTCAGGCCCGATTCGAGCGGGTGGGAGCGCTGGCTGACCTGGAGCGGGCCGTCGCGCTGCATCGGGAGGCCGTCGCCATCACCCCGCCCACCCGGCCGGAACGGGCGCGTTACCTGGGCAACCTCGGCATCGCGTTGCGCCTGCGGTTCGAGCGCGTGGGCGAGGTGTCCGATGTGGAGGAAGCCATCGCCCTGCTCCAGCAGGCGGCCAACGCCGTCCCGATCGACCATCAAGAGCGCGCCGGCTACCTGTCCAACCTCGGTGTGGCGCTGCGGGCCCGGTTCGAGCGGGTGGGGGATGCGACCGACCTGGAGCGGGCCGTCGCGGTGCATCAGGAGGCGGTGGCGGCCACGCCGGCCGGTCACCCCGATCGGAACGCACGACTGTCCAATCTCGCCAACGCCCTCCGGGCCCGATATGACCGGGTGGGGGAGTCGGTGGATCTGGAGCAGGCCATCGCCCTGCTGCGAGAGGCGGTGGCGGCCACTCCCACCGACGATGTCGGGTGGGCCGGCTACCTGTCGAACCTCGGCATCGCCCTGTGGACCCGGTACCGGCGGATGGACCACGGCACGGACCTGGATCAGGCCATCGAGGTGCTGCGGCAAGCGGTTGACGCTGTCGCGGCGGATCATCCCGACCGACCCCGCTACCTGTCGAACCTCGGTAATGCCCTGCGGATGCGGTTCGAACGGACCGACGACGTGGCCGACCTGGAGCGGGCGGTCACCGCGCTCCGCGAGGCGGTGGACGCTGTTCCGGACGATCATGCCGATCGGGCCCGCTATTTGTCGAACTTCGCCAGTTCCCTGCGGATGCGGTACGAGCGGAAGGGCGAGCCGGCGGACCTGGACCACGCCGTTACGGCTGCCCAGGCGGCAGTGGACGCCACCCCACCGGACCACCTCTTCCGGGCGATGATGCTGTCCAACCTCGGCGCCGCGTTGCGTACCCGATTCACGCGCACGCGCCGGGCCGAGGATCGGGATCGAGCGGCCGCCGCCTTCCAGGCCGCGCTTGACCTCGACACCGCTCCACCGCTGGTGCGGGCCCGGGCCGGCCGCTCCGCCGCCGTGCTCGCGGCCGCCCGGGAAGACTGGGCCGCCGCCGAAGCGGCCCTGACCACCGTCCTGGACCTGCTACCGACCCTCACCGACCCCGGTCTCGACCGTCTGGACCGCCAGCATCACCTCGCCCAGCTGCAGGGTCTGGCCGCCGAGGCCGCCCGGGCCACCATCGGCCCCCTCGTTCGGGACCAGACATGGAACACCCGGGTCACCACGGCCTGGCGACGACTCGAGCAGGCCCGCAACGTCCTGCTGAATCAGGCGCTGCAGACCCGCCAGCGGCTCAGCCTGCCCGCCAACTATCGAGAGCTGGAAATAGAGTACGACCAGCTGCGGGCGATCCTGGCCGGTGGCGGGACGTCCGGCGCCGACTATGTGGAGGCCGACTTCGTGGCATCGGCGGCGCTTGCGCGTCGCGTCGACCCGCAGATGATCGCGCGGCGCAAGGCTGCGGCGGCGCGGTGGCCGCACCTGCTGGCGGAGATCCGGCGAATACCGGGATGTGAGGATTTCGCCTCGCCTCCGCCCTTGGCGGCGCTGCAGGAGGCCGCCGGTGACGGCGCGGTGGTGGCGGTCGTAGTGACCGACCAGGGTTGCGGTGCGCTGACGCTGACCCGCGACGGCGTCGACTACGTTGACCTGCCCCGGCTGACCGCGCCGGCCGCGGTGGACCACGCCAACGCGTTTTTCCGCGCCCTCGACCTGCCGGACATGGACGCGGTCGACTCGGCGGTGCTGACCCAGGTGTTGAGGTGGCTGTGGGAGGCGGTCGCCGAGCCGGTGCTGGACCATCTGGGCTACCGGTCCGTGCCCGCCGACGATTCGCCACAGTCGTGGCCGCGGGTGTGGTGGATGCCCACCGGCCCGCTGGCGGTACTGCCGCTGCACGCCGCGGGTCACCACGGCGACCCGGGGTGCAGCGTGCTCGACCTCGTGGTGTCCTCGTACACGCCGAGTGTGCCGACGTTGGGTGCGGCCCGCCAGAGGGCGCAGGCCGGGGTGGGTCGCCGCGGCCTGGCGGTCGGCATCACGCAGACCGCAGACTCGAAGCTTGCCCCGCTGCACAAGGCCGAGTCCGAAGCCAGGGAAATCGCGGCGAAGCTCGACGCCTGGTTGGGTGCCGGCCAGCCGGCGTTGCTGGGCCAGCAGGCGACCCACGCGAAGGTCACGGCCCGCCTGCCGGGGGCGTCGTGGGCGCACCTGTCCTGCCACGGTCGGGTCGACACCCGCGATCCAGCTCAGAGCTTCCTCGCCCTGTACGACCGGCCGCTGAAGGTCAACGAGTTGTTAACCATGCGCCTGGACCACCCGTACCTGGCGTACCTGTCCGCCTGTAGCACCGCTGCAGGCTCGATCAACCTGATAGACGAGAATATTCACCTTGCCTCTGCGTTCCAGGTGGCGGGGTTTCCCCACGTGGTCGCGACCCTGTGGCCCGTCAACGACCGGGTGTCGGCCCGCCTGGCCCAGCACATCTACACCGCGCTCCATCCCGACCCGGACACGTGGCATTCGCCCGCCTGGGCGGTGCACACCACCGTGCGCACCAATCGGGCCAGGTCGCCGGACAAGCCGCACGCCTGGGCCGCCCATATCCACTTGGGACCGTAGCCGGCCCGCCCGAGTCGTACGTATGTCAATGCCCATCCGGCCAGCGAGCCGTGTTCTCATCGACGTAGAATTGATCTACATTAATGTATCGCGACAAGCTCGTCACCCGATGCCCACGAATCTCGTCCGAATGCTGACAGGCCCCCGACCGCCCGCATCGGTCGCACGGGACACGCAGCGCCGACTCCCGCCTGTTGAGCCGGGCCTCGAACGCCGCGATCAGACGCGGGCTTGGTCGATGCGGGACACGGCGGTGGCGAGTAGCTCGGGCAGGTGCTCGCGGGCGGCCGGGCGGTCGATGAGGCCCATCACCACCATGGTGCCGTCCGGAAGGCGGGCGAAGGCCCGGTCGCCGTCGACCCACGCTTCGGTGCCCACGCCGGGAACCGACTGGGTCGACCCCGATCGTTGACCTCCCACCAGGAACCGGGCCATGCGGATCATGAAGCTGCTGATGACCTGCAGCGTGAGGACCGGCTTGCCGTCCGGGTCGCCGAAGACGGCCAGCGCCGCCGCGCCGGGCACCGCCACGACGGTGACCGGTACGCCCACCACCCGGGACACCTCCTCGACGCTGAGCAGGCGGGTGGCGATATTCCCGCCGCCGGCGAGGCCGGCGGGAACCGGCTGGGCCGGCATGGCGCTGGCGGGAACCGGCTGGGCGGGCGTGGGTCCCGCCGGAGTCGGTCGAACAGATTTACTGTCATCTACTCGATCCCAGCTCCCGGGCTGGTCGACCGTCACCGTGCTCACGCGCCGGGACCACCGGCGGACGGTGATGGTCACCGTGTCGCCGGGGGAGCACCGTCCAGACAGCTCGGCCGGCAACGCCCAGGCGGTGGTGCGGTCGCGCGTGCCGCCGTCGACGGCGAGGTAGTACAGCACTGGCCGGGGTGGCGAATCCTCCCCGCCGGGCTTGGTCTTGCACACGTCCACCCAGAGCACCTGGCCGGTGAGCGTCACCGGGGCGGCCAGATCGAGGACGGTCCGGACGATGGCATAGACGCTGTACCCGAGCAGAGCCAGGCCCAGGACGAATCCGATCAGCGCGACCGGATCGGTGGCGCGGTCCAGGGCATCCGGCAGGCTCGAGGCCACGTCGCCGACGAACGAGCGCCACCAGCTCACCAGGAAGTAGCCGGCGCCGCCCGCGAGTACGGCCTGGAGGATCAGCATCGGAACCGTTTGCCCGTAGTGCGGCCAGAAACGGGGATAACGCACCCGCACCCGGCGCCACATGCCGCCGTACGACGACCACGGCCGCCGCCGGTCGCCCAGGCCGAGATCGATGACGGCGCTGGCCGTGCGCGTGGTGCCGAGCGCCGCTCCGTAGGACAGGTAGCGGTCCCACACCGCCACCGCGGCCGGCGGCAGGTCGGCGAACGCCTCGTGGCCGCGCAGCCACTCCCGTACGCCCAACCACCGGCCCGCCGCCTCCCGTCCGGCCGGCGTGTCCCGGTCGCCCATGGGCCGGCCGGCGAGGAACGTCAGCAGGAGGAAGCAGACGAAGCCGGCGGAGAGGCCGGCGCCGCTGGGGTCGTCGTCCTGGGAGCGGACGGCCAGGCGGTAGGCCATGATCGCCACCGGCACCGCCACCACGGCGGCGGCCGCGGTCAGCGCGGTCACCAGCGACCGGCCGAACCGACGCTGCGACAGCCCGCGAGCCCGGGCATCGGCGATGATCTCGGCTCTGATCCGCTTCCACCATGCCTTCGCGGCGGCCTGGTCGCGGAACGTGAGCGCGGTCAGCGGGACGACCCCGTCGATCGCCAGGCCGGCCACCCGGTCGAAGACCCGTTGCTCGTACGGGTTCAGACCGCGGGGATGCTGGTCGACGATGTGGATGGTGGTCTGACGCGGGTCGTCGGCGGGCTGGCGGAACTCGATGATGCGTCGGGCCGCGAGGTCGAGCAGCGTGGACTCGACCGCATCCACGGTCACCTTCCAGTCGTTGACGAACAGGCTCGCGATCGCGGGCGGCTCCTCGCCCAGCTCCGGGGTCGCGGGCGCGGCCGGGGCCGGCCGGGGTCGGGTGGCGGCGAGCAGAACGCCGTACACGGCGAACCAGGCTGCGACCGGGACTGCGCCCAGCACGATGTCGGCAAGCATGTCGACCTCTCGAGAGCCGCGCCTGTTTAGAACCGGACCTGAACCGGGCCGCGCTCCCCGTCCGGGGCCTGGAAGAACTCGCGGGCCTTGAACCCGGTGGGGCCCGCGATGAGGTTGCCCGGAATGGTCTGGATGGCGGTGTTGTACGTCTGCACCGCGGTGTTGTAGAACTGCCGCGCGTAGGCGATCCGGTCTTCCGTGGCGGCCAGTTCCCGCTGCAGGGCCGCGAAGTTCTCGTTGGCCTTGAGGTTCGGGTACGCCTCGGCGAGCGCGAACAGCCGGCCGAGGCTCTGGGTGAGCGCGTTCTCCGCTTCGGCACGCCCGGCCGGGCCGCTGCCCGTGGCCGCCACCGCCGCGTTGCGGGCCTGGGTGACGGCTTCGAGGGTGCTGCGTTCGTGGGCCGCGTAGCCCTTGACCGTCTCCACGAGGTTGGGGATGAGGTCGTGCCGACGCTTGAGCTGGACGTCGATCTGGGCCCAGGAGGCGTCGACCTGGTTACGTAGCCGGACCAGCCGGTTGTACTGCGTCACCGCCAGGACCACCACGACGACCAAGGCGAGGCAGCAACCGCCACCGAGGAGCAGCGGCAGGAAACCGAAACCGAAAGCTCTCATGCGCCACACGGTACGGGACCATGACCTCCGGTGGGCATCAGGCCGATCGTGTCCACTGTGGATCTCATATTGGTGAATCTGTTTGTCGGCCGGTGTCTTGACGGGTTGGCGTCATTGGTGTACAAGCCAAGGAAGGCAGCTTTGTCCGGTACGGTCGACAACCAGGGGATCTATCGATGGACAGCGTTGCCGGCCGTGCCCAGGGTGCAATGCTCGCCGACCTGCCGGCGCTCGCCCTGACCGCGGCCGAGTTCCTCGCCCTGGCCGATGCGCTCGGGGAGCGTCCGCCGGCTCCCGTGCTGGCCGAGTTGGCCGACCTGACCCGCCGGCAGCGTCAGGAGGCCTTGGACGAGGCCGTGCGCTCGCTGCTCGCCCGGAAAGTGCTCATCGCCGGCGACCCGATTCGGATCGCGCTGGCCGCGGCGCGACTGGTGCAGATCACCTGCCGGCCGGCGCTGCGGACCGAGGTGCGGTGGGGAGCACCGGGCGTCCCGGAGCAGGTTGTCCGCATCGCCTCCGTCACCGACGCGTCGGTTGCCGCCGTTAGCCAGGACGGGATGGTCCGGTACCTGCCGTTCGCCACCGAGCAGTTGCTGGGTTTCCTCGACGAGGTGCTCGACGTGGCCGTTGGCGGCGACGGGTGCTGGGGCCTGGTGAGCGCGGTGTACCGCGACGGAGTGGGTCGGCGCTCCGGCGGGGAGGTCGCCTGGATCGGTGCCGAAGGAGCGCTGTTTCAGGTCTCGCCGGCGCATGTCCCGCCGTCACCCGATCGCGCGTCCGCTGCGGAGGAGACGTCCGCTGCGGCGGAGGCACCTGGCGCCGCGGAGGGGGATGGCGTGGCGGAGAGGTCGGCCGCAGCGGATGCCGCCAGCGACGGCCAGGGTCCGCGGGAGCCCACGACCCGGGCGCAGTTGATCGCCGCCGTGGCCGAGTTACTTCCCGGTACGGCGTCCGACCGCGCGGTGGCCGGCGATGGATACGCTGTGGCGAATGTTTAGCTGAGGCAGAGGAGACGGCATGCCCACCATTGGCGGCGAACTCGACCAACTCGCGGCGCTGAAGGCGACCTTCGAGCGGCAGGCCGGCATGGTCGCCGAGATTCTGACCAGCCTGCGCGGCCAGATCGGCAACACGTACTGGGAGGGGCCGGCGGCGGCGCGGTTCCGGGAGGCCTGGCAGAGCGACTTCGAGCCGATGCTGCAGCGGCTGCAGCAACAGCTCGGCGAGGCGGGCACGGAGATCGCTCGCCGTCGGGACGCCTTGCTCAAGGCCGGTTCGTAACCCCGCGCCCGGAGGCCACCATGCCGCTGGACCCTGCCCGGCTCGAGGAGTTGGCGGCGCTGTTGCTGCGCCGAGCCGACGACGTGTACTACGTCGGCCAGGAGCTGGTCCGCCACGCCAACAAGGCCGAGTGGCGCTGTGCCAAGGCGACCCGGTTCCGGGAGGCGATACGGGCGCGGCGCACTGAGGCCACCCGGCTGGCGACCGAGCTGCGCGATCTCGGCCGGTATCTGCGCGCCCAGGGCCAGGCCCATGGCTGAGCGCGTGGTCATCGTCACCGATGACCTGAGGGAGCTGGCCCGCCGGCTCATGGGTGGGGTCGGGCAGCTCGGCGAGGTGAAGGTGGATCTGGTCCGGGCCTCAGCCGACCTCGCCGACCAGCCAGCGGTGTACGCGCGGCTGCAGCAGGTTCTCGCCGGCCTCGAGCGGTTGGCCAGCACCGTCACCGCCGACCACGACCAGCTGGCCCGCGAGGTCCTGGAGCTGGAAGCGGAGGAAGGGCTGCCGCCAGCGTCGAGCACTCCGCTCGAGCCCGCGAGCCCGAGCACCTCCGCGCCGGTCCCGTCGCGGCCGTGGATCACCGTCATCGGTCGGCGGAGCAACCAAGCCGCCACCCCGCCCCAGCCCTGGGACCGGTCGTGGGTCAACCCGGACGGCAGCATGCCGCCCCAGCCGAGCGTGGCGGCCCGGGCCGGGTTCGGCAGCACCTGGGAGGCGCGGGTCAGCGTCAACGAGGGACCGGTCACCGGGTCCGGCCGGGTCAGCGCCTCGGCCGGCGGCTGGGTTTACGGCGAGGCCGAGGCGGGTCGGACCGCGGACGGCGGTTACCGGGCCTCCGGTCAGGTCGGTGCGGGGATGGAGGTCAGCGTTCAGGCGGAGGGGAAGCTCGACGCCGGTCCCGTGCACGCCCAGGGCCAGGCCGAGGCGAGCCTGGAGGCCAGCGCGAAGGCCGGGGGCAGCGTCCAGGTCGGTCCGGGCGGGATCGCCGCCGAGGGGTCGGCCGAGGCGCGGGCCACGGCCGAGGCCAACGCCTCGGGCCAGGTCAGCATCGATGGGGTCGGCTCGGTCAGCGGTGAGGCGAGCGCCACCGCGGGCGCGGAGGCCTCGGCCCACGGCAAGGTCGGGGTCGGCTCCGACGGCCTGACGGTGGGGGCCGGGGCGGGGGCCATGGCCGGGGCGTCGGCCGGCGCCGAGTACTCGGTGGAAGGCCCAGGTGGGACCCGAATCGAGTCCGGGGTGAGCGTCAAGGCCGGGGTCGGCGCCGAGGTCGATGTCGGGGCCGAGTTCGGGTGGGACCGCGTAGGGTTCTCGCTCGACGCGGGTGTCGCGCTGGGCATCGGTCTCGGTATCTCCCTGGACATCTCGTTCTCTCCGGAGGCACTACTGGAGTCGTTGTCGCCGGAGAACCTGCTGGAGTCCCTGTCCCCGGAGGCGCTGTTCGAATCGGTCGTCGACACGGTGGAGGACGTCATCGACACCGTCAAGGACGTGGCCGACGCCATCAGCGACTTCTTTGACCCGCCCGGCAACCCGAACGAGCTGCTCGACCACCCGCGGCCCGACGCCGCCCTGCCCCCGCCACAGCCTGGCCCGGCCGACGTGATCCCGCCGGGGGCCTCGGCGGGGGCGAGCGTGTCGCCGGTGGGTGCGTCAGCGGGGGTGGGTGTGTCGCATCCGGTGGAGCTGGGGGTTGACGTGGGTTCGTCGGCGGCGCCGGTGGGTGCGTCGGCGGAGGCGAGCGTGTCCCACCCGGTGCTGCGGGCCGAAACGGGTTTGCCGGCTGCGCCGGAGGCGGCCGACCTGTCCCGGTGGCCCGAGGCCGTCCGCGATGTGCTGGCGACCGGTGCGGTCGTCGCCGAGGCGCTGCCGGAGTCGTTGACGTCGCTGTCGTTGGCTGACCTGCACGAGCGAGTGCGATCGGGGACCGAAGATTTCTTCACCCTGGGAGGACGGAGATGGAGCTGACCTACCCGAGTGCGCTGTCGCCGGCGCCGGTCTCTTTCCGGCTGCGGCTGGCCGACGGTTGGGAGCCCCGTCCGCACGCCTCCGCCGCCGCGTTCGCCGTCGACACCCGCTCGCCCGAGCAGTTCACGGTCAACCTGCTGATGCTGACCACCCGGGTGCGCCGGGACGCCAGCCTGGAGGAGTTGGTGGAGGCCGCCCAGTCCTCGCCCCAGACGGCCCGGTTCGGTCCCACCGTGCAGCGTCGGGTTCGGGACGAGATCGGGGGCCGCGAGGCGCTGCTGTCGGTGCTGACGCTCGCCAAGCCGATGCCGCTGTTCCAGGCTCAGGTGGCGGTGCTGGTTCGGCGGGACAGCGGGCTCCACGACCTGGTGCACGGCTACGCCACCTGCCCGGCCGCGTTGGCCAAGCAGTACGGGGCCGTGTTCCGGGCGATGTTCGAGACGCTGACCATCGCCGCCTGACCATTGATGGCGTGACCGTACGGTCAGGTCGCCCCGCCGGGCCGGCCGGCCCTCCGGTCTACGTAGCTAGGGCGACCTGGACGTAGTCCACATCGGACCGGACGACGAGGTAGCCGCGTCCGACCGGGAACCGACGGCTCGCCTTCTGCGGCAGGCGCAGCCCGAACAGGTCACCGTCCACCTCGACCTCCGGACGCAGCAGGAGGCCGTGCTTGGCCTTGCGCAGGTCGGTGATCCAGCCGCCGAACGTCCGGTGGGCCACGTGGGTCTGCACGGCACAGAGCACGATCGCGCCGACGTCGCGCCCGCGCCGCATGAGCGTGGTCAGAGCGGTCCCGGCCGAGCTGTCGGCCAGTTCGTCCCCGTCGTCGATGACGATCAGCCACCGGCGGTCCGGGGTGGCGACTCGTTCCTGTGCCAGGTCGGCGAGTTCGGTGGCGAGGGCGGCGCAGGCGTCGGGTCCGGACGCGGCCGAGGTCCAGCCCGGCCGTCCGGTCAGGGCGCTGCGGCGCGGGGCGAGCAGGTACATCTCCAGGTCGGGCACGCTCGCCGTCAGCCCGGCGACCAGGGTCGCCAGGGTGGTGGTGCGGCCGGACCGGTCTGGTCCGAACACCCCGAACACCGGGATGTCGTCCAGGTCGACGCGGACCGTGGCGTCGCTGATGCCGGAGCGGCCGAGCGCGACCACGGCTGCCCCGGCCGTCCCGGCGACCGAGTCCAGTGTGGAGAGTTCGATCTGTTCGGCGAGGACGGAGACGGTCGGAGCCGTCCCGGGCGGGTTGTCCTCCCGCAGCTGGGCGGCCCGGGCCGCGATCGCCTCGGCCTGGCCGGCCCCGGTCGGATCGCTGCCCAGCACCCCGATTTGAATCTCCGTGCCGTCGAGGAATCCGCGGCCGGGCGGCAGCGTCGTGGCGGCGAGCGCCAACGGGAGGCCCAGGGAGGCGTATTCGTCGCCGTCGGCCATCCGGAGGACGAGGCGGGTCGAGATCGCGCTGGTCAGGGTCGCCGGCACCGCGTTGCGCCGGTCGGCGGTCAGGACGAACAGGACGCCCACCCCACGCCCCTCGGCGACCAGCCGGGCGATCGTGTCCACCTGCTCACCGCGGTCGATGTTCAGGTACGCCTGGTGGAACGCGCCGTACCCGTCGACGAGCACCACCACATAGGGCAGTCGATCGCCGGTACGGTCGCGGTACTCGGGTAGCGAAGCGGCTCCGGTGCCGCTGAACTGGGCGCGGCGTCGGGCGATCAGCGCGTCGAGCAGGGCCAGCAGCCGGTCGACCCGCTCCCGTTCGTCGGCGGTGACCACGCCTCCGGTGTGGGGGAGGGCGGCCAGCGGGCGCAGTCCGCCACCGCCGAAGTCCAGACCGTACAGGTGCAGATCGGCGGGTGAGAGCCGGCTGGCCAGGCTGACCGCGAGGCTGCGCAGCGCCTGGGTCTTGCCGGCTCCGCCGGTCCCATAGATCAATACATGTCCATCTCGACCAAGGTCGAGCCAGCCGGGCGGCTGCGCCTGGGTGCTGGGCTGGTCCAGCCGTCCGATCGGGGCGGCCAGCTCGCTGGTCCCGGGCGGCGCGGGCGTGTCCGGTCCGGGCAGCTCGTCCAGCGTGACGACGGCCGGCAGCGGATCGAGCCAGGGCCGGGGTGGCGTCGGTACGCCCAGGTTCTCGTGGGCCGTGCGGATCGCGGTCACGAGGCGCTGCAGGTCGGTGGGCCGATCGTCGTGGCGATCCCCGCCCGACCCGGTGGCCGTCCGGCGGAGGCCCGACCCCGGTGGGGCCACCACGGCGGTGGTCGGCTGGCGCCGGGCACTCGGGCCACCGCTGCGGGCGTTGGCGTACGCGCTCTGCATCACGGTGATGTCGCTGTGGCCGGTCCGGACCAGTCCGCGGCCGGGCAGGCTCTTCGGGATCCGGGCCGCGTCCGGCCGGTCGAGGATGTCGGAGCTGTCACTCTCGTCGGCGACCCGCAGCGCGATGCGCAGGTTGGTGTTGGCCCGGATGTTGTCGTCGATGACCCCGGTCGGGCGCTGGGTGGCCAGCATGAGATGGACCCCGAGCGACCGTCCCCGTTGCGCGATGTCGATGATGCCGGCGACGAACTCCGGCACCTCTTTCTTGAGGAACGCGAACTCATCGATGATGAGGAACAGGTTGGCCGGCGCCTGGTCGGGGTGCCGCTGTTCCATCTCGATGATGTCCTTGGCCCCGTGCTCGCGCAGGATGTGCTCGCGCCGGCGCAACTCCGCGTTGAGCGAGGTGAGGGCCCGCCGGGCCAGGTGGGCGTCGAGGTCGGTGAAGAAGCCCACGGTGTGGGGCAGGTCCACGCAGTCTTTGAACGCCGCGCCGCCCTTGTAGTCAATGAGGACGAAGGTGAGCCGGTTGGCGGGATAGGTCGCCGCGAAGGCTCCGATCATGCTCTGCAGCAGTTCGGACTTGCCGGCTCCGGTCGTGCCGGCGGTGAGGCCGTGCGGCCCGTCCCGACGCAGATCGATCGATACCGGTCCCGCCGCGCTGGCGCCGACCGGGGCGGCCAGGTCGCCGGTCGCCGCGTGACGCTGCCACCGCTGGGCGATCAGGTCGGCCGTGGGGTCCGGCAGCTGCAACAGGTCCAGCAGCAGCACCCGCCGGGGAACGTCGGCGGTGGCGGACGCGGCCGAGCTGTCGTGCACGGGGGCCAGGCGGCGGGCGAGGTCGGCCGCGTGGTCCCGGTCGATGCCGTCGGCGCGGATGTCCCGGATGGTGTCGCCGGTCGCGGTGAACGTCACCGTGGTGCCGGTTCCGGAAACGACGTCGACCACGGCTTTGCACTCACCGGGCAGCTGTGCGGCCGTGGCGGCGCTGACGATCGCGGTGATGCCCAGCGTGGGACCCTCGGCGAGGACCCGGGACAGCGCCGACCGGGCGATCGCCCCGCCGCCGGCCGCCTCGCCGGGCAGCACGAGCAGGACCTGGGGCCGCCAGGGGCCGGCCGGAGCACCGGACCGCTCCACGCCGGCGCGCCGTTGGTTGAGCAGGTCATCGACGAGGCCGAAGACCAGGCGCGCGTCCTCCGGGTCGAACGCCACGCTGCGGGCTCCCGGCAGCCCGGCCATGAGGGTCTCGGCGTGCGGGAGCCAGCGCGTCCAGGTCCACTCGCGACCGTCCGGGGCGAGGACGACCAGGGCGAGATCCCGCGGGCTGGCCAGCGTGCAGCCCTGCACCACCAGCCAGCGCAGCAGCGCCGCCCGCTGGCCCGGGTCGCCCGTGATGCCGATGACGCCGAGCGCCCGCAGATCGATGTCGACCGGTACCTCGGGGTCGATGGCGTACGTACTCAGGAGCCGTTCGATGCGCTGGGCCTCCGCCGAGCCGACCGTGGTCGGGTCGTGGTCGAGCCGCAGCGCGCTGGGCCGGTCGCCGATGCCGATGCGCAGGGTCGCGAAATCACGGTCGGTCGGCCGGCGTTCCCACAGCTGCGAGCTCAGCCCACGGACGCGCTCGCTCAGCGTGGCTGGGTCGGGGGAGGCCGACCGCCGGGCCGCCACCAGCTCCTCGTGGGTGGTGGCGAGACGGCTCTCGAGCGCCGCCATCTCGTCCTCGAAGGCCTTCCGCGCCTTGGCGTAGTCGCGTCGGCCGGTGCGTTTGTCTTCCCAGACCGTGCCGAGCAGCATGACCGGGCCCATGGCCGCGAAGAGCAGCATGATGGGGCCCAGGAAGTACGCCATGACCAGGCCGAGCGCGACCGGGAGCAGCGACGCCACCATGGGGATCCGCCGCGGCGGGGGTGGCTCCGGCGGCCGGGGCAGGGCGATCACCGGGGACGGGGTCGGCCGCTGGATGCGCGGCGGCGGCGCGAAGGCCAGACGTCCGTCGACGACGGCCACGGCTGCGTCGGTGGCCTGCGGCGCGCGGACGGACCGGACGGTCAGCGTGGTCGAGCCGACCGTGATGACCTGACCAGGCCGGATCGTCACGGTGCCGGCGATCCGCTCACCGTCCACATAGGTCCCGTTACTGGAGCCCAGGTCGGTGACCTGGACCGACCGGGAACCGGCCCCGATGTGCAGGTGGCGGCGGCTGACCCGCTCGTCGTCGAGGGCGAGCTCGCAGGACGGGTCCCGTCCGACCTGGACACTGGCCCCGGCGGCCAGGGGTATCCGTCGGCCCGCCCCGGCACCGGCGGTGACGAGGAGCTCGAACGCGGCCCGCGGCTGGCTCGAGCCGGCCGGGCCGGTCAGGATGATCCGGTCGCCGAAGCGCAGGTCCGCCTGCCCCACCGGCCGCTCGGCCGCCAAGGGCTGCCCGGTCCGCTCGATCACTAGCGACGGCGGCGGGTCGTTCGGCGACCCGATGGCGTCGGCCAGGGCTCGGGCCAGCTCCTCGACCGGGGCGTCGGAGTCGACGCTGACCGAGACGTCGTGGTCCTCGCCGGTGGGGTCGGCGATCGTCAGCAGCAGATCCATCAGGGTCGTTCCGTCGGGGCCGTTGTTTCCATTAGGGCCTTGCCTCTGTCAGAGCCGTTGTGTCCATCAGGCCCTTCCTTGTCAGGGCCACGTCACGACGATCTCTCGTGCCTGCCCCTGAACGTTGCCCCGGATCGGGACCGCCCGGATCGTGGTCGTCCCTCCCGAGCTGCAGGGGATGACGTAGCGGTAGTTGTAGCCGGCCGACCCGACATCGACGGCCTGAGTGCTCGAGCTGGACAGAGATACCTTGTCGGCGCCGAGGCTGGACCAGGTCAGATCGAGTTCGCCCGAGCCCTGAACGCAGACGATGTTGCTGGCACTGAGCCCGGTCATGATCGGCGGGGAGGCCTGCCAGGTCCCGCGGACCTCGCGGCTCTCGCCGGCCTGGGACTGGTTCTGAGCGACCGCCCGCACGACGTACGGCTGCCCAGGGGTACAGGTCACGTCCAGTTCCGCCGAGCCGGTCGCGCCGTCGTACCCGCCGTACGAGTTGGTGCCGTCCGGTGCGTAGATCTGCACGTTGTCCGCCCGGACCAGGGCCCACTCGACCGTCAGCACGCCGCCAGGCGGATAGCAGGTCGCGGTCACCCGCAGGGAGACGAAGGCGGGACCGGTGGGCGGGGGACCGGCAGACTGCGTCGCCGGAGCCGTGGCCTCGGTGACGATTGGACTCGGGGTGGCCGCGGCCGACTCGGTCGGTGCCTCACTCAATTCGGTGGCGTCTGCCGCCGGGGTGCTCAGGTCAGCGGCGAGACCGGGATCGGTGTCGCCGGAGCGGGACAGAGCGAAGACCACTCCGACCGACACGAGCAGGAGCGCCATCACCACTGCGCCAACAGCGAGCCACACGACGCGGCGTCCGGACGCGGCCGGTGGCGTCGACTGGGGGACGGAGGGCGTCGACCGGTCGGGCGGGGGCCCGAGGACCGTGGCCGTACCGACGGCGAACGCCGGCGTGGCGGCGGGCGGGCGCGGCGGCAGGACCGTCTCGGCGCCGACGGCGGACGTCGGGCTGGTCGCGGGCGGACGCGGCGGCAGGATCGTCTCCGAGCCGACCGCGCCAGCGGCCGCGGGTGGGCGTGGCGGCGGAACGGTCTCCGTGCCGACGGTCGTCGCCGACTCGCTGACCGTGGCGGCCGGCCCGCCGGCCGGGGCCGTCCGGGGCGGCGGGGCGCTGGGCGTCGACTCGGCCGGGGCAAAGACCGGGATCTCGTCGCGGGGGAGCCCGAGGGCGGCCTGTACCTCGCGCAGGGCCTCACCGAAGGCCAGGGCGCTCTCGAACCGGTCGGCCGGGTCCTTGGCCAGGGCCGTCTGCAGGGCCTTCCACAGCGGCGCCGGGATGTCGGACCGCTCGATGGGCGGCGGGGGCGTCTGCAGCACGGCGTTGACGAACGCCGCCAGTCCGGTGGTGCTCTGTGCGGCGAAGGGTGGCTGGCCGGCCAGCAGCTGGTACAGGGCCGAGCCGAGACCGTATACATCGGACTGAGCCGTCGTGGCCTGGCCGAGCAGGACCTCGGGCGGGGCGTGCTGCGGGGTGTACGCCGCCGTGCTGCGGGTCTGGGCGTAGTGATCGGCGATGGTGGACACCCCGAAGTCCGACAACGCGGGCTCACCGGCCGGAGTGATCAGGATGTTCTCCGGCTTGACGTCACGGTGCACCACGCCGTGCGCGTGGCTCGTCTGGAGGGCGCCCGCGATCTTGACGCCGACCCGGAGCACGTCGGCGACGGGAAGCGGCCCCTCGCGGTTCAGCCGGTCGGCCAGCGAACCGCCCGGGCAGAAGGTCATGACCAGGTAGGGACGGCCGTCGCCGAGGAAGCCGGAGTCGAGGATGGTGACGATGTTGGGGTGACCGGTCAGCCGGCCGGTCGCCGTGCGCTCCCGTTCGATGCGGCGACGTATTCCTTCGTCGTCCACACCTAGATCGATTATTTTCACCGCGACGTGGCGATCGTACGCGACCTGCCGCGCCCGGTAGACGGTTGCAAATCCGCCCCGACCGATCAGCTCGAAGCCGTCGTATCCCGGTACGGCAACGTTGGTGTGCCCGGCCGCATCGTGTCCCGCCATGCCTCGTCCCAGCGTCTCGCCTACGCGTTATGGCGCTGCATCGTACCGACCGCGGGGCGACCAAGCGACGTTCGCATTTGGCGATCATCGGGGGCGCTCGCCCGGCGACCGGCATCGAGGGTACCGGCGGCGTCAATTGCTGCACCGGATCGACGCGCCGTTCCCGAATACCGGCGCCAGACCCACGATCAGGGAGCGGGAGTTTTGATCATTCAGTCGCGTAGGTGAAAGCTCGTAGAGCGGACCGGACCAGTTCGGCCATCGGTGGCTTTCAGATGCGGGCCTCGTGGTCGTCGTCGAGGTTCAGCGGGACCCGAGACGCGTGGTATGAGTATGAATACACCGTATTCCCGAGGCCGAGGAGAGCGATACGGTGCCAACCGATCGTTACGTTTGCTCACGAGTCGTCGGTCGTTCGGCCGCGTCGATCGTCGTGGCCATCGGACTCGTCGTCTCCCTCGGCCTCGTGGTGGCGGCGTGCACCGACGAGCCCGCGCCCGTTCCGTCGGAGCAGCCGCCCCCAGCTGCGGGGACCGCCGGTACCCGGGGGTACATTCCCTCGTCACCGCTGGTGACCGAGCACCGGCTCATCTATACCGGGGCCAATCCAGCACCGAACGTCTACGTGCTCATCTACCCGGTGCAGCGCTTTGGTTCGTTCACCCTGCCCCCGGCCCTGGGGCTTCCGGCTCCGACCTGGCCGGAGCCGCCGTCGGCCTGCATGTGGGCCAGCGACGATGACGGTGTCGTTCCCGTCGCCATCGGATTCAGCCCGCAATGGGCGGATCAGGGCGATGCGTCGGAAGCCACCCCGTTCCGGGCGACCATGTGGCTCGGTCTTGAGCAGAGCCACGGCTCGCCCGTCGCGGGCTACGAGATTCTGTACCAATCGGGTACGCGATGTTTCGAGCCGTTCGAGGCGGGGGCCATCGCGGCCGAGTTCTCCGGATTACGAGTTGACTTCCATCGGTACGTCTACACCTACGTGCGCCTGCCCGGCTACTTCGCGCCGGGCAACGACAACTCGTGGGCAGCCGACCTGAGATTGCGCATTGACAGCGTGGAGATGGCCGGGCACAAGTTCCTTCTTCCCGAGCGCCTGGACTTCCAGCCGTACTCCAGCGACCGGCCGCCGGCCTTCGCCCTGGTCCCGGGCCCGGCCTAGCGTCAGCACCGTTCGACGGCCCCCAATTCGGGAATATCAGACGGATTGTGCGATGGTACGGGGCCGCCGCTTCCTACCGTCGGGGCCGTGGCGTCGGCGTACCTGGTGGCGTGGTGGAACCTGGAGAACCTGTTCGACGAGGAGGACTCGCCCCGCCGCACCGACAAGCTGAAGCGTGTGCTCGGTTCGTCGATCAACGGCTGGACGCCGGCCCTGCGTGACCGCAAGATCAGCCAACTGGCGTCGGTGATCGCGGCCATGAAGGCCGGGGCCGGACCGGACCTGCTGGGTGTGTGCGAGGTCGAGAACGAGTTCGTCCTGCGCCTGCTGGCCGACACCGTCCGGACGCTACTACCGGCGCGCCGTTACGAGATCGTGCATGCCGACACGATCGACGAACGCGGCATCGACGTGGCGTTCCTGTACGACCCGACGCTGTTCACCGCCCCGCCCGACCAGCGGTTCCAGCACGTGGTGATGCGGCGTACCGGGACCCGCGAGATCGTGCAGGTCAACGTCACTACCCACCGCGGCCGGTGCTCGGAGCCGGCCTCGGCACCTTCTACTTCGACAACTACGCCAACGTGCTCGGCCAGTTCCTCGTCAACCGGAACATGATCAAACAGGACAGTCCCATCCAAGCCGAGCCCTCAAGCGTCCAGATCTTCTACCTGCCCGAGATGGTCAGCACGGGCGCCTACCCGGCTCCCATCCCGTTCGGCGGGATGGGCAAGCCCGTCAACCCCAACGGCTACTCCGACCACTTCCCGATCACCATGACCGTCACTGAAGACGACTAGCCTGTCCGAGACCAAGCTCGTCTATCTATCGCCGGCAATGGAGTCGGTGCTACTGGCCGGATGCCCGTCGTGGAGCCTCATGAATCCACCGCTACTGTTCTCGCATCCGACGCGTGAACGGGTTGCTGGCTGTGCTGGCGATCATTCTGGTGGCCGTGGGATGGCTCGGGTCGGTCCGGGCCGGGGACGGTCTGCGACGGACCACCACCGTGGTCGACGGCGTGCCACTGACCTTCGTTCGCCCGGCTACCGGGGACGGGCCCTACCCCGGGGCCGTGGTGGTGCACGGCTACGCGGGGTCGGCCCGGCTCATGCAGCCGTTCGCCGACACGCTCGCCCGCAACGGGTATGTGGTGGTGCTGCCCGATCTGGCCGGGCACGGCGCGTCGACCCGGCCGCTGGCTGACCCGCTGCCCGATGTGGACCTGGCCGTCCAGTCGCTACGCGCTCAGTCCGATGTGGACCCAAGCCGCATCGTCCTCATTGGGCATTCCCGGGGCGCCAGCGCGGTCACGGAGTACGGCGGCCAGCACCCCGATGTCGCGGCCACCGTCGCCCTCTCGCTGGGCGGGGTGCCGATCATCCTGCCGCGCAACCTTCTCGTGCTCTACGGCCAGCTCGAGTTCTTCGCGGTCGAGCCGGCCCGCCGGACCCTCCAGCGCGCCGTGCCCACCGAGACCGTGGCGACGGGACGGACGTACGGGTCGGTCGCGGATGGCACCGCCGTACGCGCCGAGGCGGTGCCCGCGGTCGAGCACATCTCGATCCTGTACTCGCCCATCACCCACGAGCGCACCCTCGCCTGGCTGAACGACACGGTCCGGCCCGGGGCGGGGGTCGGTGACGTTCACCCCGTGGACCGGTTGTGGCCGGCCGGCCTGCTCCTGCTCGGCCTGCTGGTGGGGTTCATTCCCCTGGCCGGGCTCCTGCTGCGCGCTCCCCGTCCGCCAGCGGCCACGCCGGCCGCGCCGCCGTCCGGCCGGCCCTGGGTGGTGCTGCCGGACCTGGTGCGCCCCGCCCTCGCCGTGGCCGGCGGTCTGATCGTGGGGGCGGGCGTCGGGGTCGTCGCGCCGGACCCGTCGCTCGGGCTCGCGGTCGGTGGGGAGGTGGCGTTGGTGATGCTCGCCTACGGCCTCGCGGCGTTCGGCGTGGGCGCCGCCGCGGCCAGGGTCGGCGGGCCCGACGGTATCGCCGAGGGCCCCGACCCCCGTCGGTCTCGGTGGATGCCCCTGCGGGTCGTACCGCTCGTGGTGTACGCGGCCGCCATGGTCGTGGTCCCCATCCAGATCGGATTGACCTGGGTTATGCCGACCGGGCCACGGCTGGTGCCGTTGCTTGCGTTGCTGCTGGCGGCCTGGGCCCTGTTCGGCGTCGCCGAACGGCTGGGCCTCGGCCGGTGGTACCTGCACGCCGCGATCCTGGCCGCCCCTCTGGGGCTGCTGTTCGCGCTGGTGGCGGTCGGGGCGGCCTCACCCTTCCTGTTGCTGGTGCTGCCGTTGCTCGCCGCGCTGCTCGCGATCGGGGCCGGGGCTGCGGCGGTCCTGCGGCGGTATGCGGTCCCGTGGTGGCTGACTGCGGCGGTCGCTGCGCCGCCGTTCGCGTGGACGGCCGCGACCGCCTTCCCGTTGTCCTGACTATCCCCTGTGGACAGAAGCGGAGCATGGCGGACCGACGACGTCCGGTCTCCAGACGCAGGCATCCGGCAGAGCCTGACGTCCCCACAGGCCCTGCCGGATGATCCTGCTTCAGGCTGTCCGGGATGGGCTGCGGCCACCGTCAGCAGCCCACCCCGTGGTCGGCGCTAGCCGACCGCGCAGCTGGCGGTTGGTGTGTTGTTGTTGCCGTTTCTCCAGACGGTGATGCCGAAGTTGTTGCCGTTGCCGTTCGGCCTGGCCTGGATGGTGCCGCTGCCGCCG
>Ga0310826_100258_pt1 | contig 69516 bp, 67 predicted proteins | sample WT_ome_FD_201306 | JGI IMG/M metagenome (GOLD analysis project Ga0310826, IMG submission 201306) | Sorghum-adapted microbial communities enriched on wild type (WT) sorghum from Joint BioEnergy Institute, Emeryville, California, United... ... | reverse complement strand
CATAGGAGCCTCCTCCTTTTGGTGTGTGTTTTATTCCAAATTTCACTCTACCAAAGGAGTGGCTCTCTTTCTATGCCCGCTTTTTCCAATCTTTACCCCTACGCAAATTTTACTCTAACGGCCCCGGCCGGGATCCGTCAGGCGTAACGTTCACGCTTGCGGGCAAGATCGCTCTTGATGAAGGCGATGCGCTTTCTGACGTAGAAATCCAGGCTGTCGCCCTTCAGATCCTTCGGGGTCAGAACGGCGTTCGAGGCGTTGTCGATGATGGTGAGGGAGCCGTCCGAATAGAACTTGAACGTCAGGTCCCGCCAGGGACGATGGCGTTCGATGAACCGGTAATGCTCGCAGCTTCTCATGACCGGGCACCTCCGACAACCTGGAATGGAGGGAACATTTGTTCCCGTCTCCATTATAGCAAACATTTGTTCGCGTGGAAAGTATTTCTCGATTCCCTTAGACTAATTTTTTAGAGCAAAACGGCACGTGGAGGGGCGACATGATCGAAGCGAAGAAACTCACCAAGCGGCTCGTCGACGGCAGAACGGTGCTCTCGGACGTCGATTTCGCCGCGGAAGGCGGAACGTTCACCGTCGTGGCCGGAGCGAGCGGAAGCGGCAAGTCGATGCTGCTGAAATGTCTGGCCCTGCGGGAAAAATGGACGAGCGGTCAACTGCTGCTGGACGGCGAGGACGTGTTCAAGGGCGGCTGGAAGGCGAAGATGCGGGTCAAGCGGGAGATCGCCTATCTGGAGGAGAAGCCCGACCTCAATCCGAACCGCACCGCGCTGAAGAACGCGCTGGTCGGCACGCGGTACCAGACGCCGCTCTGGCGCAGATTGATCGGTTCGGTCCGCAATGACGACTACATGGGCGTCATGGACATGCTCGAGCAGGTCGGGCTGCTCGACAAGGCGCACGCGAAGGCGTCGGCGCTCAGCGGCGGCGAGCGCCAGCGCGTCGCGATCACCCGCGCGCTCGTGCACGGCGCGCGCGCCCTGCTGCTGGACGAGCCGGTCACCGGCCTCGATCCGCACTCCGCGGAGAAGATCCTCGCGGATCTGAAGGCGATGTGCGGGCGCGGCATCGCGGTCGTCGCGGTGCTGTCCAACCTCGAATGGGCGGAGAAATTCGCCGACCGCATCGTCGGCCTGAGCGAAGGCCGGGTCGTCTTCGACGTCGCCGGCCGGCGGCTGACCGGACGCGAGCGGTCGCTGCTGTGAGCGGGGCGGCGGGCGGCCCGGCATCACGAATCGGATATGGAGAGACGGGCGCCTGCATAGAATGTACCAATCCACCGCAAGGCAGGTGCCCTTATGTCCATGGCATTCCGATTGCCCGTCATCGTCCAGGCCGTCCGTCTGACGCGGCCGAAGACCGAAATCTGGTCGCCCTTCGTCAGCGGGCTGCCGAATCTGGAGGCGCAGACCCGCATCCGCCAGTCGCTGCAGGAGGCGGAGCGGTCGCTGGAGGCGCGGCAGGGGCCGCTCGACGATCCGCGCGCCGAGATGCTCGGCTGGTTCGAAACGAAGACGAACGAGCGAGGCGTGTTCAGCATCTCGCTGTACAATTACGCGTACACCGGCGGTGCGCACGGCCTGACGCTGCAGACGTCGCGGACGTACGACACCGATACGGGGCGCGCGTACGCGCTCGGCGATCTGTTCACGCCCGGAAGCCGGTACGCGGAGCGGCTGACGGAAATCGTGCGGGAGCAGATCCGCCGAAGGAACGTCCCCGTGTTCGACCTTTCGCAGGTGACCGTCACGCCCGACACGGACTTCTACATCGCCGACCGGACGCTCGTGCTGTACTGGCCGCTGTACGCGATCACGCCCTATGTGTACGGCTTCCCGTACTTTCCGATATCGGTCTTCGATCTGTCGGACATCGTGCGCGAAGACGGCCCGCTCGGCGTCATGAACGCGAACGATTGAGCGCATTTCCCGGGCAAGCGCAGAAACATGCATGAAAATTCGCCTTTCGACAGCGGCGGGCGGACCGCCGTTGTCGAATTTTTTTTGCGTTGCCGGTCATTGTCCTCGCCGCGGCGCACCGTTATAATGACACCAAAAAAAGAAAAAGAAGGGTGAGCGAGTGAGAGAGGATATTGTTGGCGAAGGCGTGCTGCTGTCGGTCAATGTCGGCATGCCGACTGAATGGCGGCACGGTTCGAAGACGGTGCAAAGCGGCATCATGAAAACGCCGGTGGACGGACCCGTGCAGGCGCTGCGCGGCGGTCTGCCGGGCGACGGACAGGCCGACAGGGTGCATCACGGCGGTCCCGACCGGGTTGCATGCGTGTACAGCAGCGATCATCGCGATTTTTGGGAGCAATTGTGGGGCAAACCATGCGGCTTCGGTGCGTTCGGCGAAAATTTCACCATCAGCGGCTTCCGCGAGACCGATGTCCATATCGGCGACATCTTCCGCATCGGGACGGCCGTGTTCCAGGTGACGCAGCCGCGCATGCCCTGCTTCAAGCTGGGTTTGCGCCATGGCAGGCCGGAGCTGCCGGACGAAGTATTGAAGTCGGGCTTTACCGGCTGGTATTTCCGCGTTCTCGAGGAAGGGGAAGTTCGGGCCGGCGACCGGATCACGCGGATCGAGCGGCGGACGGACAACCCGACCGTCGCGGAGGCGGCGCATACCGACGCCTTCCGTAAGCGCGACAGGGACGCGATCATGCGCGTGCTCGAAGCGGACGGGCTGTCCGCCGACTGGAAAGCGACGATGGCGAAAAGGCTTGCCAGACTGGACGCGGGGAATGGGAGCGATGAATGAACGGGCGAAGGGGCGCGTGCTGATCACCGGCGCGGCCGGCGGCATCGGCAGCCGGCTTGCCGAAGCGTACGCGAAGGCGGGTCATCCCGTGGTCATGACCGACTTGAGCCGCGATCGGGGCGAGGAAATTGCGGATCGGATCCGCGGCGAGGCGGGAGCGGCGGAAGTCGTGTTCATCCCCGCCGACCTGGCTGTACCAGAACAGATTGAAGAGCTGTTTCATCTGATGGATCAACAGTCCCTGACAGCGGACATCCTCATCAACAACGCCGGTTTCGGCATCACGAAGAGCCCGTACGAACTGACCTGGCGGGAATGGGACAGCGTGCTGAACGTCAACCTCCGGGCCGCCTTCCTGTGCGCGAGGGAAGCGGCGGCGCGCATGCGGCGCGCCGGCCGCGGCGGCTCGATCGTCAACATCGCGTCGACGCGCGCCTTCATGTCCGAGCCGCACACGGAGGCGTACGCCGCGTCGAAGGGAGGCATCGTCGCGCTGACCCACGCGCTCGCGGCGTCGCTCGGTCCGGACGGCATCCGCGTCAATTGCGTCAGCCCGGGCTGGATCGAAACGGGCGACTACGGCGCGCTGCGGGAAATCGACCACAGGCAGCATCCGGCGGGCCGCGTCGGCCGGCCCGAAGACATCGTGCGGGCGTGCTTCTACCTGACCGATCCGGCCAACGATTTCGTCACCGGCATCAACCTGACCGTCGACGGCGGCATGACGAAGAAAATGATCTACGAACCCTGACCGATTCGGAAAACGCACAATTTTCCGACGCCTCTTTCAGAGTTCGGCATATGCTGTTATACTAGAATCGAAACGCTGCGACAATCGGCGGCTTCGACTGGAGAGGTGCCCGGAAGACCAATCGAATCGAGAAGGAAGTGGGGACATGGCTGTATTGCCGAAGACGAACGAGCTTGGTTTCTTTGAGATTCGCCTCGAGTCCATCGGCGGTCTCGGCGCCAATCTCGCCGGCAAAATGCTGGCGGAAGCAGGCGTCGTTGGAAGCGGATTCAACGGTGTCAGTTTCTCATCTTACGGCTCGGAGAAAAAAGGTTCGCCGGTCAAGGCGCACATCCGTTTCTGCGCTCCCGACGTCCAGATCCGGGACACGACTCCGATCGAGCGGCCTCATATTGTCGGCATTTTCCATGAAAATCTGTACAAGACCGTCAACGTCATCAGCGGCATCTACGAAGACAGCATCGTGCTTGTCAACTCGGCGAAGTCGCCCGAACAGCTCAAGGACAAGCTGAAGCTGCTCGGCGGCACGATCGCGGTCGTCGACGCGACGGGCATTGCGCTCGAGGAGAACAACCGCGTCAACATGGCGATGCTCGGCGGGCTGTTCCGGCTGTGCGATTTCCTCGACCCCGAATTCATGAAGGGCGTCATCCGCAAGTCGCTCGAGAAGAAATATCCGCACGCGGTCGAGCCGGCGATCCGGACGTTCGAGCGCGGCTACAACGAAGTGAAGTTCCAGACGTTCAAGCTGCCCGAAGGCGTCGAGATGCCGAAACCGACCCGCTGGGACATTCCGATCCTCGGATACGAGACGCAGCCGATCGGCGGCACGATCACGAACCCGGGCAACAGCATCCTGAAGGATCTCAGCATTTCCCGCGCGGGCATGATGCCGCATTTCCACGAGGACAAGTGCATCCATTGCGCGGCCTGCGACACGGCCTGCCCGGACTTCTGCTTCGTCTGGGAGGAGAAGCCCGACAAGAAGGGCCGTCCGCAGATGTTCCTGCAGGGGATCGACTACCAGTACTGCAAGGGCTGCCTGAAATGCGTCGTCGCCTGCCCGACCGAAGCGCTTACGGCCGAGCGGGAGACGGACGGCTACGGCGAACAGCACCGCGTGCCGCACCGCTTCGCGCTCGCGAACGCGTAAGGCGCCCGGGGACAATCCAACGGCGAGGTGAAAGTGCATGGCGATCGAGATCAGCAAGGAGCGCCCGGCCGGCACGGTCGAGCAGCGCATGGTGTACGAGTCCGGCAACGAGATGGCGGCCTACGCCGCGCATCAGATCAACTACCATGTGATGGGGTATTTCCCGATCTCGCCTTCCACCGAGGTCGCGCAGTTCCTCGATCTCATGAAGGCGAACGGCCAGCATGACATCAAGCTGATTCCGGCGGACGGCGAGCACGGATCGGCCGGCATCTGCTACGGCGCTTCGGTCGCCGGCGGGCGCGTGTTCAACGTCACGAGCGCGAACGGCTTTCTGTACATGCTGGAGCAGCTGCCGGTGCAATCCGGCACGCGATTCCCGATGGTGATGAACCTGGTCTGCCGCTCGGTTTCGGGTCCGCTCGACATCCACGGCGACCATTCCGACCTGTATTTCGCGCTCAACACCGGCTGGCCGATCCTGCTCGCGCGAGATCCGCAGGCCGTCTACGACATGAACATCATGGCGATCAAGCTGGCCGAGCATCCGGATGTCCGGCTGCCCGTCATCGTCGCGTCGGACGGCTACTTCACGTCGCACCAGAAGCGCCGCGTGCAGACGTTCGCGCACCGGGAAGACGTGCTGAAGTTCATCGGGGAGAAGCCGCCGGAAGGCTTCCCGCACGTGCTTGACCGGAACAATCCGATTACGGTCGGCCCGTACATGAACGAGCCGGACTTCATCAACAACCGCTATCAGCAATCCGAAGCGATGTACCGCGCGGCGAAGGTGTATGACGAGATCCGCAGGGAATACGCCGTCCTGACCGGCCGCGACTATCCGATGCTCGATCTGTACCGGATGGAGGACGCGGAAGTCGCCGTCTTCCTGCTGAACTCGGCGTCGGAGATCATCAAGGACGTCGTCGACCAGCTCCGGGCAAAGGGCGTCAAGGCGGGCGCGATCACGCCGAACATCATCCGTCCGTTCCCGCAGAAGGAAATCGCCGAAGCGCTGAAGAACATCAAGGCGGTGACGGTCGGCGACCGCGCCGACTCGTACGGTGCCTACGGCGGCAACATGACGAACGAAGTGAAGGCGGCGCTGTTCTCGTACGGCAACTCGACGACGAAGGTGATCAGCCGCGTCTACGGTCTCGGCGGCAAGGATTTCTACGCCGAAGACGGCCATCATTTCTTCCAGCTTGCGATCGAGGCGGCGGAGAAGGGCTACGTCGAGAAGCCGTTCGACTACTACGGCCATACGCCGGGCGATCCGGACAAGGCGCCGAAGCGGGTCCTCGAGCCGCTCAAGTATGAAGATCTGAAAACCGGCCTCATCACGGTGGAGAAGGACGAGGAAACGGGCAAACTGAAGGTGAAGGTTCCGCCGCTCCGGAACCTGACGAAGAAGCCGAAGCGGCTCGCGCCGGGCCACGGCGCCTGCCCGGGCTGCGGCATCTTCTCCGGGCTCGAGCTGTTCTTCAAGGGCATCGAGGGCGATATCGTCGCGCTGTTCCAGACCGGCTGCGCGATGGTCGTCACGACCGGTTACCCGTACTCGTCCCACAAGGCGACGTACATCCACAACCTGTTCCAGAACGGGGCCGCGACGCTGTCCGGCGTCGTCGAGATGTTCTGGGAGCGCAAGCGCCGCGGCGAGCTTGACCATCTCGGCCTGAAGGACGACTTCACGTTCGTCATGGTCACGGGCGACGGCGGCATGGACATCGGCATGGGCCCGGCGATCGGCGCCGCGCTCCGCAACCACAAGATGATCATCATCGAATACGACAACGAAGGCTACATGAACACGGGCGCGCAGCTGTCGTATTCGACGCCGCTCGGCCACCGGACGTCGACCTCGAACGTCGGCAAGTTCCAGGGCGGCAAGCTGTTCCACCACAAGGACACGCCGCAGATCATGGCGGCCACGAACATTCCGTACGTATTCACCGGCGCGGAAAGCCTGCCGCAGGATCTCGTGCGCAAGGCGGCGAAGGCGCAATACTACGCGCAGAACGAAGGACTCGTCTACGGCAAGATTCTGATCACGTGTCCGCTGAACTGGCTCTCGGAGGAGAAATACGGCCAGGAAATCATCAACGACGCGGTCAACTGCTGCTTCTTCCCGATCTACGAGGTCGAGCACGGGGTGACGACGATCACGTACAATCCCGAGGAGAAGGGCAAGCGGATTCCGGTCTCCGACTGGCTGAAGCGGATGGGCAAGACGCGGCATCTGGCGCGTCCGGAATACGCCGAAGCGCTGAAGTCGTTCGAGGAGGAAGTCGAACGGCGCTGGCAGCGGCTCAAGGCGATGCACGAAAATCCGTACCTGTGATCCGCGCGGGCCGGAGGCGGCAACCGAAGGGCATGCGGCGCACCTTCCGACAAGGGGGGCTGCGCCGTTTGTTTGATCGCGGGTCTGCCTGCGGTCGGGCCGCGGGACGATACACAAGGAGGACATGAGGGATGCCGATGGTGAAGGCGATCGGATGGTTCGCCCGGTTCAGGGAATTGAAGCCCGGGGAAGAATCGGCGTTCGGCGTCGAGCTTGCGGCCGGCGGATTTTCCGCGGTGCGCGTGTTTCTGGAAGAGTTCCGCACATTCCTCAGGCAGTACGACGAGCCGCGGCAGGAAGAGGCCGAGCGGCTGATCGGCCGCGGGCGCGCCGCGCTGCCGGAGCCGGGACGGATCAGCCCGGCCTGGGCGCGCATCTGGGACGAATTCGCGGCGATCGCCGCCTACAAACGGGACGTGTTCGACCGCATCCCTCGGGACGGCCGGGACGGCGAATGGCAGGTGCTGCTCGACAATCCGTACACGAATGGACAGATCACGGTCTATCCGGCGCTTTCGTTCCTCGAGGCGGCCTACATGTACGCCTACTTCCGCACCGATCTGGTGCCGAACGAAGTGATCCGGATGCAGCGGATCCACACCGTGCTGTTCGATACCGGACGATCGCCGGATGCCGGGGGCGCGGAGGTGCGGAACGGCTGAATGGTTGACTACGTCAGGCAGAAGATCGAGACGCTGGCCGCCATCCGGCCGGCGCGGACCGCATTCGTTGCCCGGTTCTCGTCTCCGCGGGACTGAAGGATACGGTCTGCTGGCCGGAGACGATTTACGCCGTCTATAACGGCATCGCTTCGGAGCGGAAAGAGATCGTGCCGTTCCCGTTCGCGGGGCATTTCGTGCCGCCGGGGCACGGGCGGACCGTATACGCGTTCCTGGAGCGGCATGTTCCGGCTTACATCTGACGTCCGAAGCCGGGACTGGAGGGAAGAGGGGAACCGGCGGACGCCGCCCGAAAGAAGGGGGCGCCGCCGGAAGTTGGCGGCGGAGGGTGGAGATCGCCGCGCAAGGAGCCGCCGCGCCGGCATCAGCGCCGCGCGCTTTCGACGCGGCCGGTGGCCAGAAGATGCGCGGCGATCTTGCGTCCGTGGAAGCGGCCGGACTCGATGAAGATCTCGTTCGCCTCGTTGCGGGACGCGACGACGCCGGCGAGGTAGAGGCCCGGCACGTTCGTCTCCATCGTCTCGTCGTCGTAACGCGGCCAGCCTTCCGGCTCGATGGCGACGCCGGCTTCGGACAGGAAGCGGCGGTCGGGATGGAAGCCGGTCAGCGCAAGCACGAAGTCGTTCGGCATCGTCACCGTCCCGTCCGGCGTCTCGATGTCGATCGTCTCTTCGGCGATGGCCTTCACCCTCGAGCGGAGCATGAGCCGGATCGCCCCCTTCTCGACTTTCGCCATGAAGACCGGCAGCACCCACGGCTTCACGCCGCGCGCCAGCGCCTCGCCGCGATGGACGACGGTGACGCGGGCGCCGACCCGCTCGATCTCGAGCGCGGCGTCGACCGCGGAATTGGCGCCGCCGACGATGACGACGTCCGTGTTCGTGTACGGATGCGCTTCGACGAAGAAGTGCGACACCTTCGGCAAATCTTCGCCGGGCACGCCGAGCAGGTTCGGGTGGTCGAAGTATCCAGTCGCGACGATGACGTAATCCGCCTCGTAGCGGACCGGCCGCACCGACCTGCGGCGCGCTTCGAGCAGGAACCCGCCGTCGGGCTTGGCCGTCAGCCGGTCGACGGTCGTGAACGTGTGGATGCGGACGCCCCTGCGGAGCGCGACGGTGCGGTAGTAGTGCAACGCCTCGAGCCGCGTCGGTTTCGCTCCGGCCGTCGTGAACGGAATGCCGTCAATCTCGAGGTTTTCCGGCGTGCTGAAGAATTCCATGTAGACCGGATACCGCGAAATCGAATGGACGACGTTCTGCTTCTCGATCACGAGCGGATCCAGCCCGATCTTCTGCAATTCGACGGCGGCGGCGAGACCGCATGGTCCGGCGCCGATGATGATGATGCGTTCCCTGCGGGTTTCCCGTGTATCCAAGATGAACAACCTCCCCATCCCATTGTAATGCTTCGGGCGCGGGAGGATCAACGAATCGACCTATGTACAAGCGTGCGAATCGTGTATAATAGGGGCGAAACGCAAGCAATACATCCTGCTCGCGACCCGGCAGTGATCGACAACGTTAAGGAGGATTCATCCATGCGTCGGCGCTTTGTCATCGAGGCCGTAATGGTGGCAACTTACGGGCAGCTCCTGGTCCCCTCGCGGCCGGTTGACTATATTATTCCGTACTCGACCATCATGGAGCTGTACGACATGAAAGAGGGGCCCGAGCCCGTCATGGACGATCCCGATGACGACCGTCACGTCAAGCAGAAGATCGGCGAGCTGATCGAATTTTTCGCCGAACCGCTCAACCGGAAGAAGATCGAGCGCGCCCTGCAGGTGCCGTGGCGGGAAAGCTCGCCGCTTCTCCTGAACGACAACGTCTCGTTCATCGTCGTTCACGCCATCGACAACGCGCAATACGGCGAAATGTTCGATCCGATCGAAACGGAGCAGATTTTGACGGCCATGAAGTACCAGGTGCCGCTCCTGACCGATCAGCTGGAGCTGCAGGACCGCATCATCGAGGCGGAAGTGCCCGTGCAGGTGTTCGACATCGAAGATTTCGAATACGCGGTGGAAGTCGGGACGGAAGTGGACTGGGAGACGAGCCGGGATCTGTGAGGCCCGGCGCGCCCGTGATTCAGCCTGACATTGCCCTGAACCGGCAGCGGTTCGGGGCTTTTTTGTTGCCGGATGCGCGCATGTTGGAAATAACCGGATGCGTTTCGGGACATGCTAGGTTCGAATCCCGAAGGAATGGAGCGAACCTGCATGAAGACGGAACGCAGATGGCGGCTCCGCCGCGCGGCGGAGCCGGAAGTGCGCGAGTTGTTCGCGCTGACGAGCAGTCTGGATGAAATCCGCGACCGGTTCGGCGTCGCGAAAATCGAGGCGTTCTACGAGCCCAGGGAAGCGGTCGAACCGACCGATGCCGCACCGATCGTCGTCGGCCGGAAGCGCGAACGGAAACTGCTGGACGCCCGCTGGGGACTTTTTCCCTTCTGGGCGAAAGACGCCGTCCATGCCGACCTGCACGGCTTGCCGGACAGGCCGGGGTTCGACCGGATGATCCGGAAGCAGCGCTGCATCGTGCCCGGAACGGCGCTTACGACGCTCACGGAGGACGGGCGCTTCCTGCGCGTCACGCGGCTCGCGCCGCGGGACGGCGGCGTGTTCGGCATGGCCGGGCTGTACGAGGAATTCGTGAGCCCGAGCGGCGTGCGGCGCCGCGCGTTCACGATCGTGACGGTCGAACGCCGCGGCGGGCATGAAGCCGTCCACTTGCGCATGCCGTTGCTGCTCGGGGAGTCCGGGGCGGAGCAGTGGCTCGATCCCGAACGGAAAATGGACAGCGGTTGGCCCGTTCGTTTCCACCTGCCCGACGACGGGTGGATCGTGCGCACGGACGTTCTGAAACCCGATCGCGCGGCGCTCGTTTGACGGCCCGCTTACCTCGGGGTTACCTACTTACATCCGGTTCAGTTCTGTTGTAAACACGTGTTTTCCGATATAATGGAAACGATGCCATAAATATTCGCGGCTGGCGTCAAACGAAAGGAGGGAGAGTCGGATAGAGAAGGCGATTCTCGGAAGAACGGGCCTGGCAGTGACGAAGCTCGGCTACGGCGCGATGGAGATCCGCGGGCGGCGGGTATGGAACGGCAGACCGGTGACGGACGAGCAGGCGGAGACGATTTTGAACGCGGTGCTGGACGCCGGCATCAACTTCATCGACACCTCGTATGATTACGGCATGAGCGAAGCGTACATCGGCCGTTTCATCAGCAAGCGGCGCGGCGAATTCATCCTGGCGACGAAATGCGGCTGCACGCTCGTCAACCGCGGAGACCATGACGAGACGCCGCATGTCTGGACGCGCGAGAACCTGCTGCACAACATCGACACCAGCCTGAAGCGGATGCGGACCGATTATGTCGATGTGCTGCAGTTGCACGGGCCGACGCCGCAGCAGGCGGAGGAAGGCGAGCTTGTCGAGACGCTGAAGGAAATCCGGAAGGCCGGCAAGGCGCGCTGGATCGGCATTTCCTCCTACATGCCGAACATCCGGCCGTTTATCGCGTCCGGCGAATTCGACACGTTCCAGATTCCGTACTCGGCGATCGAGCGGGAGCACGAGGACATCATCGCCCGGGCGGCGGCGACCGGCGCGGGCATCATCATCCGCGGCGGCGTCGGACAGGGCGAGCCCGGCGCGGGACGCGGACCGGCCGACCGGTGGTCGTACTGGGAGCAGGCGAAGCTGGACGAACTGCTGGACGAAGGCGAGAGCCGCACCGCGTTCATCCTGCGCTTCACGCTCAGCCATCCGCAGATGTCCACGACGATCGTCGGCACGCTGCGGCCCGAGCATCTCGCGGAGAACGTGCGCGCCGCCGAGAAAGGACCGCTGCCGTCCGATGTGTACGAGGAAGCGAAGCGGCGATTGGACGCCGTCGGCATGGGGCCGAGCGACACGTACCGGCGTTGATTTGGATGCCGGAAATCGAATCAGGGGGGAAGCGATATGTTCTACCGCACGTTGGGAAGAACCGGACTTAACATTTCGGAAATCGGTTTCGGCGCCTGGGGGATCGGCAACACGGGTTGGATCGGCGCGGATGATGGCGAGTCGATCCGCGCGCTCCACCGGGCGATCGACCTCGGCTGCAATTTCATCGACACCGCGCTCGAGTATGGCGCCGGGCACAGCGAGAAGCTCGTCGGAGAGGTCGTCCGCAGCCGGAGCGAGACCGTCTATGTCGCCACCAAGATTCCGCCGAAGAACCGGATCTGGCCGGCCCGTCCGGGCACCCCGGCGTCCGAGGCGTTTCCGGCGGACCACGTGATCGCCTGCACGGAGCGGAGCCTGGCCCATCTCGGTCTGGATGCGATCGATGTGCAGCAGTTCCACGTCTGGTCGGACGAATGGGTAGGCGAAGGCGACTGGCTGGAAGCGGTGCGGAAGCTCAAGGAGCAGGGCAAAATCCGCTATTTCGGCGTCTCGATCAACGACCACCAGCCGAACAACGCGCTCAAGCTGATCGAGACCGGCGTCGTCGACACCGTGCAGGTCATCTACAACATGTTCGACCAGAGTCCGGAGGACGAGCTGCTGCCGGCCTGCGCGAAACACAACGTCGGCGTCATCGCCCGCGTTCCGTTCGATGAAGGCGGCCTGACGGGACGCATCACGCCGGAGACGACGTTCCCGGAAGGCGATTTCCGCGAATCATATTTCGCCGGCGACCGCAAGAAGGAAGTGTACGAGCGCGTGCAGCGCATTGCAGCCGACCTCGGCATCGGTCTCGAGGACATGCCGGAGGCGGCGCTGCGCTACGTGCTCAGCCATCCGGCCGTCTCGACCGTCATCCCGGGCATGCGGTCGGTCCGCAACGTCGAGCGGAACATGGCCGTCGGCGACGGCAAAGGGCTGCCGGCGGACCAGGTTGCCAAGGTGAAGCCGCACCGCTGGGTGCGCGATTTCTACCGCTGAGTCTCGCTTCTTGCCGGGCGAAGGGAGCTGACCGGCATGAAGCTGCTGTTCATCGGCGGCACGGGCGTGATCAGCCAGGCGGTCTCCCGGCTGGTCGTCGCGCAGGGCCATGAACTGTATTTGTTCAACCGCGGCAACCGGCGCGATCTGGTTCCCGAAGGGGCGAAGGTCATCGAAGGGGACGTTCGCGACGCGGCGACGGCGGACGAAGCGCTGCGCGGACACGAATGGGACGCCGTCGTGAACTGGATCGTGTTCACGCCGGAGCAGGCGAAGGCGGATATCGAACGGTTCAGGGGAAAAACGCGGCAGTACGTCTTCATCAGCTCCGCGTCGGCGTACCGGAAGCCGCCGCGGCATTACATCATCACGGAATCGACGCCGCTGGAGAACCCGCACTGGTCCTATTCGCGGGACAAGATCGCCTGCGAGAAGCTGCTCATGGAGGAATTCCGGGCGAGCGGTTTTCCGGTGACGATCGTCCGTCCGTCGCACACGTACGGCGACACGATGATCCCGACCGCGATCAACAGCCGGACGAAGCCGTGGTCGATCGTCGACCGGATGCGGCGCGGGAAGCCGGTCATCGTGCACGGCGACGGCACGTCGCTCTGGACGGTGACGCACAACACGGACTTCGCCGTCGGATTCGCGGGTCTGCTCGGCCGGCCCGAGGCGATCGGGGAGGCGTACCATATTACGTCCGACGAAGTGCTGACGTGGAACCAGATCTACGATGCCATCGGCCGGGCGGCCGGGGTCCAGCCGAAGCTCGTCCACATCGCCTCGGATTTCATCGTCTCGCACTGGCCGGAGATGGAAGGCACGCTGCTCGGCGACAAGGCGGCGAGCGCCGTGTTCGACAACGCGAAGGTCCGCGCGCTCGTGCCGGAATTCCGGCCGAAGGTGCCGTTCGCCGAAGGCATCCGGCGGACCATCGCCTGGTTCGAGGCTTCGGCGGACCGCCGCGCGTCGGACGAGGGATGGAACGCGCGTTGCGACCGGCTGATCGAGGCGCACGAGCGGGCCAGAGGGACGTTCGGGGGCTGACGCCCGATATCGGCACGCTGAATGCGGCTTTCCCGCCGGCGCCCGGCCCGTGCGCGCTCGAAGAAGCGCTCGAATCGGCCGAACGGTGGGCGGAAGCGCGGGCGGCGCACGTGTTCCGGCTGATTGCCGCCGCATCGAAATCATCGTGACGCAAGCAATGGGGAAAGGTAGGCGGTAAGGACAATGGCGCTGATTCAATGCCACTTCTTCTCCGAGGTGCTCGGCCTGAGCACGTCGATGACGGTCATCCTGCCGCAGAAGACGACGGCGCAGATCGGCATGAAGGGGGAGGCGTCCGACGGACGCCACAAGACGCTCTGGCTGCTGCACGGCCTGAGCGATGACGACACGATCTGGCTGCGCCGCACCTCGATCGAGCGGTACGCCGCGCCCTACGGGCTGGCGGTCGTCATGCCGCAGGTGCACCGCAGCTTCTATACCGACATGCACTACGGCGGCAAATACTGGACGTTCCTGACCGAGGAGCTGCCGCAGCTTGCGCGCTCGTTCTTCCCGCTGTCGGACAGGCGCGAGAACAACTTCGTCGCCGGCCTGTCGATGGGCGGATACGGCGCCTTCAAATGAGCGCTCCGCCGGCCGGATATGTTCGCCGCGGCGGCGAGCCTGTCCGGCGCGCTGGACATGGCGAGCCATCTGAAGGATCCGCGGGATCCGAACGTGAGGGCGATGTTCGAGCAGATCTTCGGACCGGATCTGGATATCGCGGGCACGGAGCACGATCTGCTGTGGCTGCTGGATCAGACCGGTCATGCGGACGGGCCGAAGCCGAAGCTGTACCAATGCTGCGGCACAAGCGACTTCCTGTACCAGGACAATCTGAACTTCACCGAGGCGTGCCGGAAGACGGATTACGACCTGACGGTCGTCTACGACGAGGGAGAGCATGAGTGGGGCTACTGGGACCGCCACATCAGGCGCGTTCTGGAATGGCTGCCGCTCGAAAGCGCCTGATCCGGAGCGTTACAGCACGCGGCGCGCCGCGACGAAGCGTTTCTTCCAGTACGGGGAGTTCATGTCCGCGATCGTCACGCCGTGCGTCGACGAGGCGTGGATCATTTTGCCGTCGCCGACGTAGATCGCGACGTGGCTGATCGATTTGCCGTTCGTGCGGAAGAAGAGCAGGTCGCCCTGGCTGATGCTGCCGCGGTCGACTTTCTCGCCCTCCTTGGCTTGCTCCCTCGACGTTCGCGGCAGATCGACGCCGAGCGCGGCGTACACATGCTGGACGAACAGCGAGCAGTCGAAGGCGACGGGCTCCCCGTTCTTGACGAGGCCGCCCATCCGGTAGGGCGTTCCTATGTATACCTTGCCGATTTCGATCAGTTTCTTCGATTCGTCGGTCGCGGCGGAAGCGGATTCCGCCAGCGCGGCGCCGGCCGCTCCGTAACCGACGGCCGCAAGAAGCGCGATGGCGAGACTTCTCTTGATGAAACCCATACACATGCGAGGTTTGTCCCTCCTTGTCGATTGGCCGACCGGCCGCTGGTTCTTACTATACCACAGCGTCCGGACGGCCTTTCGCGGCCATGAAAAAGCGGGTTCGCGTGCCGGGAGGGTTTGGCGCGGTTTATGAAATTCGCGTTAGAAAATTCTCATGCGCGAAACGAATACAAAACGACGCCCCGGGACAAGGGAAGCCTGTCGCTTCCGGTCGGCCCCGGACGAACCGTCGCCGCCCGGCCCGCTGGGGGACAAGCCGTCTCCCGGCGGTTTGCGCCGGATCACGGCGCGATGGTCATGACAGCGGCCGACCCGGCATATCCCATCATCGAAGCAAGGTGAACCGTCCGCCGCCTTCGCCTCCGCGCGGAATGGCGCGGCGCGGACAGGAATAACATGACGCAGGGAGGATGGAGCATGTCGAGCATGAAGTACACGACGCTTGGAAAATCCGGGCTGAAGGTGAGCCGTCTCTGCCTCGGAACGATGAATTTCGGTCCGACGACGGACGAGAAGGAAGCGTTCCGCATCATGGACGCGGCGCTCGACGCCGGCATCAACTTCTTCGACACCGCGAACGTATACGGCGGGCCGGGCAAGCGGGGCTGGACCGAGGAGATCATCGGCCGTTGGTTCGCGCAGGGAGGCGGCCGGCGCGAGCGCGTCGTGCTGGCGACGAAGGTGTTCGGAAGCATGGAAGAGGAAGGCAACCCGAACGACGAGCGCGGCCTGTCGGCGTACAAGATCCGCCGCCATCTCGAGGATTCCCTCCGCCGCCTGCAGACGGACCACATCGAGCTGTACCAGATGCATCACGTGGACCGCGGCGTAACTTGGGACGAACTGTACGGCGCGTTCGAGACCGCGATCTTGCAGGGGAAGATCGGCTATGTCGGAGCGAGTAACTTCGCGGCCCGCGACCTTGTGAAGGCGCAGTACGAGGCGGAAAAGCGCGGATTCCTCGGCCTCGTCTCGGAGCAGCACAAGTACAGTCTGCTGTGCCGGCTGCCGGAGCTCGAGGTGCTGCCGGCCGCGCAGGAGTACGGCATCGGCGTCATCGCGTGGAGTCCGCTCGACGGCGGCGTGCTCGCCGGCAATTTCAAACCGCCGCAGGGCTCGCGCTCCGCGAACCACAAGGACAAGATCGAGCGGCTGCGCCCGCAGCTCGAGCGGTTCTCGAAGCTGTGCCGCGAGCTCGGCGAATCCGAGGCGGTCGTGGCGCTGGCCTGGACGCTGGCGCATCCCGCGGTGACCGCGCCGATCATCGGCCCGCGGACGGTCGAACAGCTCGAAAGCGCGCTGCGCGTCGTCGATCTGCAGCTGACGGAGGACGCGCTGCGCGAAATCGACGCCATCTTCCCGGGTCCGGGCGGATCGGCGCCGGAAGCGTACGCATGGTAAGACGATCGGGCAAGACGGAATTCATGCCGGCATGACGGAAACGGCGAAGCCGCGACGGATCGCGGTCTTTTTTTTGCCGGCTGATGTGCGCGCGACATGAAGTTTATCGAATGTTAATCGAATCATTACGGACGTTTCACATTTTCGCATGCGGCGGGCAAGTTTTGGATCGGAAAATTGGCGCTGAAGGCAAACAAAACGGGAGGAACGCCAATGAACGGAAACCGGGAGACACCGCTGCTGGAAACGCGCCATCTCACCAAGTCGTTCCGCGGCCGGAAAATCGTCGACGATCTGAATATCCGGGTGATGAAAGGGGATGTGTACGGTTTTCTCGGGCGCAACGGACAAGGGAAGACGACGACGATCCGGATGCTGACGGGGCTCGTCTTTCCCGACTCCGGCGACGTGCTGGTGAACGGGATCAGCCTGCGGAGGGATTTCAAGCGCGCCATCGCGCACATCGGCGCCATCGTGGAAACGCCGGCATTCCATGACTACCTGACGGGGTACGAGAATCTCGCCCTGATGGCGAATCTCGCGCCCGGCGTGACCGGGAGCCGGATCCGCGAAGTGCTGGACATCGTCGGGCTGGGCGGCCGCGCGAAGGACAAGGTGAAGACGTACTCGCTCGGCATGAAGCAACGTCTCGGCATCGCGAACGCGCTGCTGCACGAGCCCGCGCTCATCATCCTCGACGAGCCGACCAACGGGCTGGACCCGCAGGGCATGATGGAGATCCGGGAATTGATCCTGCGGCTGGCCTCGGAGAAGAACATCACCTTCTTCATCTCCAGCCATCTGCTCCACGAGATGCAGCAGCTGTGCAACCGCGTCGGCATCATCCAGAACGGCCGGCTGTTGATGGAAAGGGATGTCCGGGAGCTTGCAGGCGCGGCGGGCGGCTTTTCGCTGGAGCGGCTCTATTTCGAGACGACCCGTTCGTGAGGAGGCCCGGCGATGATGCGTTTGACGGGAAACGAGCTGTACAAGCTCTTCAGGACGCGGAAGCCGTACGTTTTCGCCGCCATCGTGATCATCATCCTCGTGTTGAACCTGCACAACTACACGCCGGGCGATCCGATGGTCGCGTGGACCTTCAGGCACGGCCAGTCGGTTCCGCTGAACACGCTCGACCTGCTGACGCAGTTCATGATCATCTTCCTTCCGATCCTGCTCGGAGACAGCGTGACGAATGAGTACAGACGGGGCACGTTGAAGCTTCCACTGCTCCGGCCGGTTCACCGGAGCGAGCTGCTGGCCGCCAAACTGGCGTCGATGTTGGTTTTCATTGTCATCCTGGCCGCCTTCTACGTCGCCGCGGCCTATGCGCTCGGCGCGCATTATCTGGGCTGGGGGGACGGTACGGAATACGCCGGCCGCGTTGTTTCAGCCGCGGAAGGGTTCCGGCTCACGCTGGCGGCGGTGGCGCTGCTCATCTTCCCGTTCACGGTCTACGGACTGTTCGTGTCGGCCGTGGCGGTGCTCGCCGGAAGCATGAGTCTGGCGGTCATCGTCGCGCTGGTCATCATGACGATCGCGCTGAACCTGAACACGATCGAAGCCGTCGCCCCCTGGTCGCTGGCCTATCTGATCGGCAGCTACCACGAGGCGTTCATTTCCGGACCGGATTGGAAGCCCGCGCTGCGGCAGACGGGCGTACTGACCGGGTATGCGGCGATTTTCGCCTTCCTTTCGTTCCGCATCTTCGGGAAGAAGGAGATCTTGTTTTGATGTCTACGGGAGGGTCGGGGTTTGACGGGTCTCGTGAAAAATGAATGCCGCAAAGTGTTTCGCCAGGGCAAACTCGCGCTGTTTGCGTGGGCCGTGCTGGCGCTGCAGGTCATCACGATTTTCCGGGAGCTGTCCCGGAATTCCGGCGCAGCCGGGCTGAACGGCCAGTCGTTTCCGCTGCGCATGATCCTGAGCCAGCCGATCATCATGGCGCTGCTTGCCGCGGTGCTCGCGGCGGATCTGATCGCGGCGGAATACCGGAGCGGCACGCTCAAGCTGACGCTGCTCCGGCCGGTATCGCGAAGCCATGTCCTGGCCGCCAAGGCGGTCGCCCTGGTCGCGGGCGCCATGGCGCTGACCCTCTTCTCGGTCGTCGCGGCCTATGCGGCCGGCACCCTGGCGTTCGGGTGGGGAGATCGGCTGTTGGCGCAAGGCAGCCCGGTGGCCGGGAGCAGCCTTGCCGTCACGGTCAAGGCGGCCCTGGCCTCGCTCGCGTCCTGCGCGGGATTCGGCATGCCGGCCATGTTCGTCGCGCTGGCCACGCGGAATGTCGGCCTGACGATCGGCATCGCGGCCGCGCTGTATCTTTTTCTTCCGCTGCTCGGAATCCATCCGGACTATTCCATCGTGCACCTCATGCATGAGTTCCCCCGGGCGGTCATCCTTGGCGCTTCGCTCCGGGACACGCTCACCGATCTGGGCGTGATCGCGGCGTACGCCTCTGTGTTTTTGGCGGCGGGAACCTTTTATATGAAGCGGAAGGATGTGCTGCTATAATCGGAGGCGGAGGGATGGTTTATGGCGCGCACGAGGGTGATGGTCGTCGACGACGATCCGGAAATCGCCGAGCTGATCCGGGACTATCTCGAGGCCGAGCAGTTCGAAGTGATCATCTGCGGCGACGGGAAAGACGCCATCCGGCGGTTCAGGGAATATCGCCCGCAGCTTGTTGTGCTCGACATCATGCTCCCGGGGCTCGACGGGATGGAGGTGTGCCGGACGATTCGCGCGGAATCGAACATTCCGATCATCATGCTGAGCGCGAAGCAGTCCGAAGTGGACAAGATTCTCGGGCTCGGGCTCGGGGCCGACGATTACGTGGTCAAACCGTTCAGCCCGGCCGAGGTGGCGGCGAGGGTGAAGGCGCAGCTCAGGCGGTACCATCATCTCTCGGCGCCGGACGGACGCGGCGACACGCTGACGTTCCGCGATCTGGAGATCGATCCGAAAGCCTACACGGTCAGGCGGGGCGGACGGATCATCCCGCTGACGACGAAGGAGTTCGAGGTGCTCCGCTTCCTCGCGCTGCATCCGAACCAGGTGCTGAGCCGCCAGCAAATCTACGACAACGTGTGGGGCATCCACGAATACGGGGACCTGAACACGGTCACGATCCATGTCAAGAAGATCCGCGAGAAGATCGGGGACGACGGTTCCGATCCCCGCTTCATCACGACCGTCTGGGGCGTCGGCTACCGGTTCGAGGGGGGAGGGCCGTGAGAATCGGGATCCGGAGCAGACTCGTGGCCGCTTTTCTGGGCATGCTCGTCTTTCCGCTCCTGTCCGCTTCGGTGACGGCCTTCGGCACCCGCGAGGTGCCGGCCGGCGTCGCGGTCCTGCAGATCGCGCTGGCGCTGGCGATCCCGTTCCTGGTCGGCGCCCTTGTCGTGGGCTGGGTAATCTCGACGAACATCCTGAAGCCGCTCCGGGAGCTGCGTTCCGCGACCCGCGACATCATGGACGGCCGGTTCGATTTCGAGCTGACCTATGACCGGGACGACGAGATGGGCGATCTGTGCGCGGCGTTCGGCGTGATGCGCGACCGGCTCAAGGCGTCGCTGGAGCGGCAGGAGCAACTGGAGGCGTCGCGCCGGATGCTCATCGCGAGCATCTCCCACGATTTGCGGACGCCGATGACGTCGATCAAGGGATATGTCGAAGGACTGCAGGACGGCATCGTGCAGGACAAGGAGAAGCTCGGCCGCTACATCTCCGTCATCAGGCACAAGACCGAAAGTCTGGACCGGCTGATCGAATCGCTGTTCCAATACACGCAGATGGATCTGACCGACCCGGCAACTTCGATGCGCGCGCACGATGCGCGGGAGCTGCTGGAGGCGATTCTCCATCCCTTCGAGACGGAATTCGCCGACCGGCCCGTGCGGTTTGCTGTGGACAGGCCATTTCCACCGGTGCGGATCCGGGCGGACGAGAACGGCATCGCGCAGGTGTTCGACAACCTGATCGGCAATGCGAGACGGTATGTGGACGACGGGGGGGTGATCGCGGTCGCGGCGGCCGTATCCGGCGGCGAGCTCAGGATTTCGGTCCGGGATACGGGAACGGGCATCGCGGAGGAAGATTTGCCCCATGTGTTCGAGCAGTTCTATCGGGCGGAAAAGTCGCGGTCGAGGCATTACGGCGGGGCGGGGCTGGGACTTGCCATCTGCGGGAAAATCGTCGAGCGCCACGGCGGCCGCATCTGGGCGGAAAGCGCGCCGAACGCGGGGACGACCATCAGCTTCACGCTGCCGATCCTAAAGGACGAAGACGCGAAAGGGCATGCCCCGGGCTGAAGGAGGCATGCCCTTGCCGCGTTCCGCCGGATACAGGTTGCGGCGCTCACATCCGGACGCGGCTTGACGGGCCTTCGTCGCGGCGGGCGCGCGCCTGGCCGAGCTCCTCGTCCCAGGTCAGATGGCGGTACCCGGCCGCCGCCGGGTCGCTCTCGAACCAGCGCATGAAGTCTTCCCACATCGCGAGCGGCCACTCGGAGTCGATCTGCGCGGTCGTGTACACCTTCTCGCGCAGCCGGATGAATCCGAAGATGTCGCGAACCTGCGATTTCTCGGCGCGGACGACCGCCTCTTCCGCGAGATGCGGCGGCACGAAGATGACGCCGCCCGGCGTGCCGATGACGACGTCGCCCGGCATGCAGATCGCGCCGCCGATCCGCGCCGGCACATTCATGCCGATCATCGTGACGTCCATGATGGGGGTCGGGTCGATCCCGCGGTAGTAGACGTTGATGCCCTCGATGTTCATGACCTGCTGCAGGTCGCGGATGCCGCCCCAGATGACGGCTCCGCCGCGCTTCGTCCGCGTCGCGATCGCGGTGCCGAGGTTGCCCCCGATGTAGGTGCCCTGGAAGACCTTGTCGAACATGTCGACGACGACGACGTCGTCCTCGACGAGCTGGTCGATGACCCATTGGTTGAAGAAGCCGCGCCGGCCTTCCTGCTCATGGCCGTATTTCAGCAGCGTCTCGTGCAGGTCGGGGCGCATCGGCACCATCACGGCCGTCACCGCGCGGCCGACCATGACCCGGTCCGGATGGACGATCTTGAAATTGCCCTCGAACTGATACTTGTAGCCGTGCTGCCAGAGCGGAGCCCAGGCTTCCTCCAGCGTGATCCTGCGCATCCGCTCGAGGATGCCGTCCGGCACCTTCGGGCGGCCGTTCGGGAAGCGCTCGCCCTTCCACAGCGGGGTGAGCTGGACGATGTCCTCGCGATTGTCGAACTTCATGGCGGTTGGCACCTCTCCGTGTTCATGATCGAAGGTACTGCCGGATCACTTTTCGTCCGCTTGGCGCAAAAAAGGGAAGGGGCCGCATCCTTCACGCGTTGCAACGCAACGGCCCCCGTCCGCGCGGTCAGCTCCATAGCCGGTCGTTGCCGACGTAGTGGTTCCATTCGTCGGTCGGTTCCCACAGGCCCGGCACTTCCGGATGCAGATGCCGGGCGACAACTTCGTCGTTCAGCTCCTCGATGCCGAGGCCGGGCGCGTCCGGCACACGGATGAAGCCGTTCTGCACGAGCGGCTTCGGCAGCTTCGGCGCGATGATGATGTCATCCCACCACGGCACGTCGACGGAGTGGAACTCGAGCGCCAGGAAGTTCTCCGTGGCGGCGGCGACATGCACGGCCGCAAGGCAGGCGATCGGGCTTTCCGCCATGTGGATCGCCATCGCGACGCCGTAGTCCTGCGCCATATCGCCGATCTTCTTCGTCTCGAGGATGCCGCCCGCCGTCAGGACGTCCGGATGGATGATCGAGACGGCGCCGGATTCGAGCAGCGGCTTGAAGTTCTCCTTCAGGTAGATGTCCTCGCCCGTGCAGAGCGGGGTGGAGACGGCGGCCGCCAGGCGCTTCCATTGGTTCGTGTATTGCCACGGAATCATGTCTTCCATCCAGGCCAGGTTGTACTTGTCGATTCTTCGGCCGAGCTTGATGCAGTCCTCGACGCCGATGTGGCCGAAGTGGTCGATCGCGAGCGGCACCTCATAGCCGATCTCGGCGCGCACTTCCGCCACGTACTGCTCGAGCAGGTCGAGCCCCTTCTCGGTCACGTGGATGCCCGTGAACGGGTGCGCGATGTTGTTGTATTCGTACTGGCGATTCTTCAGCCGGCGCAGCTCGTCGGCCGAAATGTTCGGATTGCGGCGCGCTTCCCGGTATTCGCGGTTCGCGGCGCGCCATTCCTCGAGGAAGCCGAGCGGCGCGCTCAGCGTGCCCGGCTCGTCGATGAGCTGGCCGATGCCGAGGTCCATCTTGAGGAAGGTGTAGCCGAGCTCCATCCGCTTCTTGAGCGCCTTGCCCATCGCGGTGCCGGTGTCCTTGCCCTGGACGTCGGTGTCGCAGTACATCCGGATTCGATCGCGGAACTTGCCGCCCAACATCTGATAGATCGGAATGCCGTAGGCTTTGCCGGCGAGATCCCACAGCGCGATCTCGATGCCGCTGACGCCGCCGCCCTGGCGCGCGTGGCCGCCGAACTGCTTGATGCGGCGGAACAGCTTGTCAATGTTGCACGGGTTTTCGCCGAGCAGGCGGGGCTTGAGCATCTGCGCGAACACTTTGTCCGCGCCGTCGCGCACTTCGCCGAAGCCGACGAGGCCCTGGTTCGTGTACACCTTGATCAGGCTGCAATGCATCGGCGCGCCGACGATGTCCGCGAACCGGATGTCCGTGATGCGCAGCTCCGACGGGCTGGAGAAGGTGTTGACGTGGGCAAGCGCGCTTTCGCAGGTTTCTTCTTTCTTGAACGTCATGGATCCCGATCTCCTTCTTCGGTAGTGTACATGACGCGCGGCCGGCTCCGGGGTCAGTCGGCCGTCCGTTTCATCCTGTGGTCCATGTAATGCATCAGAAATCCGCCATCCACACGGATGTCCGCGCCGTTGACGTAGCGGGACGCGTCAGAGGCGAGGAACAGCACCGCCTCGGCCAGGTCGTCGTGGGTTCCGAGCACCGCGTTCGGCACCTTGGTGCGATAATGCTCGTACAGCAGCGACAGATCGCTCCGGAAGCGCTCGTCGTCGCCTTCAACGGGGCCGAACTCGATCGTGTTGACATGGACGCCGGAGCGCCCGAGCTGCAACGCGGCTTCGCGCGCCAGCATTTTGACGGCGCCCTTCGAAGCGCTGTACGGGAACGACGATCCGGTCGGCTTCTCGGCATGGATCGAGCTGACGAAGACGATACGGCCGCGCCGCCGTCCGGCCATCCGTCTGCCGACCGCCTGGGCGCAGATGAAGGCCGACTTGGCGTTGTAGTCGATCAGCCGGCGGAACCAGTCTTCGCCGCCGTGCTCGATCGTACCCGGTTCGAAGAGATCGTTGTTGTGGACGAGGACATCCACTTCGCCGATCTCGCGCGCCGCGCGGTCGAGCATGCGGTCCACGTCGTCCCTGCTGCAGGTGTCGATGTTCACGACCATCGCCTTGCGGCCGGACGCGAGACTCCGGTCCAGCTCGTCCCGGATCGCGCCGCCGCCGGACGCGCTGTTCAGGATGAAGGAAGCGCCTTCGGCGGACAGCCGGCGGAAGATGGCCCGTCCCGCGGAACTGTCGGCTTCGGTCAGGAAGACAACCTTCTCACTCAGTCTCATGGATCCCCACCTTCCGTGGAGTGGCTGCGATGCATGCGGTTACAGCACCAATGTGACACAAGCGGTATGGGGCGTCAAGAAGACATACTTGACCGGGAAGTGGACAAATTTGATCCGCCCTGTATGGACGTCAAGAAATCTGAGAAATATGCAAACAGAAGCGGGCAGTTCGCATCGTTTCCGCCAATTTTCGCCGATCAGGAACATTGCGGCGGAGGCGCCGCAACGCCAAACTCGGGATCGGCGGGCGAAGCGGACTGGACCGCGTTGAGCGCGCCGGGACGGGGGACCGGGCCGGGGGACGGACGGAAGGCGCGGTCGCGGCCATGGCAAAATCGTAAGCATAAACGACAAGATCGACGCTAGCCTGGACGGCGGAAACGCGATAAGATGGTATCGGTTGCAAACCTTTTCAGAAACAAGGAGTGTCGGACATGTCCAAAATCAAGGTGGCCGTCCTCGGCTGCGGATCGATTGCGAAACATCGCCACATCCCCGAATATGCGGCGAATCCGAACGTCGAGCTCGTCGCGTTCTGCGACATTGTCATCGAGCGGGCGAAGGAATACACGGAGAAATACGGCGGACGCGCCTACTCGGATTACAGGGAGCTGCTGGCCGCCGAGAAACCGGATGCGGTCAGCGTCTGCCTGCCGAATCATCTGCACGCGCCCGCGTCGATCGCGGCGGCGGAAGCCGGCGCCCACGTGCTCGTCGAGAAGCCGATGGCGGGAAGCCGCGAAGAGGCGGAGGCGATGATCGATGCCGCGCGCAAGAACGGCGTCTTCCTCATGGTCGCCCACAACCAGCGCCTGATGCCGCCGCACGTGAAGGCGAAGGAAATTCTCGATTCCGGCGTGCTCGGCCGGGTGCTGACGTTCCGCACGTCCTTCGGCCATCCGGGACCGGAATCGTGGAGCGTCGACGGCCGGAACAGCTGGTTCTTCGACAAGCCGCAGGCGATCATGGGCGCCATGGGCGACCTCGGCGTGCACAAGTCGGACCTGATCCGCTATCTGCTCGGCGATGAGGTGGCCGAAGTGTCGGCGTTCATTTCGACGCTGCACAAGGAAGGCACCGAAGTGGACGACAACGCGACCTGCATCCTGCGCATGAGAAGCGGCGCCATCGGCACGCTCGTCGCGAGCTGGACGTACTACCGGGGCGAGGACAACAGCACGATGCTCTGGTGCGAGAACGGCGTCATGAAGATCGGCACCGACCCGGTCGACCAGGTGATCGTCGAGCTCCGGGACGGTACGACGCAGCGCTACAACGTCGGCGAGATCGCGACGAACGAGAAGCAGACGACGAGCGGCATCATCGACGAATTCGTGGACTGCCTCGTCACGAAGACCCCGCCGCGGATTTCCGGGGAAGAAGGGATGAAGTCGCTGAACGTCATCCTCGCGGCCTTCGAGTCGCAGGCGACCGGCCGCACGGTCAAGCTGCAGTAAATGTCGGCGATTCAGGCGAAAAAGCCAGGCTCCGGTTCAGCCGGAAGCCTGGCTTTCGATTTGCCGCGTCAGACGATGATATCGAGGGCGCCGCGATCGGCGCGGATGCCGAACGGCGCGCGTCCGTCGTCTTCGCCGTCGGCGTGCACGAAGAGCGGCGAGGACGATTCGAGCCGGATGCTCCGGCCGCGGAAGAACGAGACGCCGGCGATCGCGGTGTGGCTGCCCGAGTAGACGCGCGGAAAAGCGGTCAGCAGCCGCAGCCGGGTGATGCCCTGCACGACGCAGACATCGAGCAGGCCATCGTCGGGCGCGGCGTCCGGATTGATCTTCATCCCGCCGCCGTAGGACGGAATGTTCGACACGGACACGAGCCAGACGCCGTTCAGACGATGCCGCTCGCCGTCCACCGTCAGCTCCGCGTCCGCGGGCCGGTAGGCGGCCAGCACCCGGACGAGCAGGAACACGTAGGCGAGCCGGCCGAGGCGGACGCGGCCGAGCAGCCGCTTGAGCGGGGAGCGGTTGACGGCGGCGGCCACCGCCGCGTCGAGGCCGGCGCCGTACGAGCTGAGCGACAGCCCGCCTCCGGCGGAACGGATGACGTCGATGCGCCGGCTGCGGCCTTCGCGCACGGCGTCCAGCAGATTGGACAGCGCTTTCACGGGATCCAGCGGAATGCCGTGGCCGCGCGCGAAATCGTTGCCGGAACCGGCCGGGATGAACGAAAGCGCCGGAATGCGGGCGCGCGCGTCTCCGGGACCCGGTTCCAGCAGACCGAGCGCCGCTTCGCGCAGCGTCCCGTCGCCGCCGACCACGACGACGATCTCGCGCGGCGCGCGTCCGGCGCGGTCCGCGGCGGCACAGGACGCCGCCAGACGCCGGCAGATCGCGGCGGCTTCGCCCGGCGACGAAGTCACGTGCACGGCGTGCGGGACGCCGGTTCGCTCCAGCAACGGGCGGATTCGCCTCCAGGCGCGCAGCGATTTGCCGTTGCCCGCGGCCGGATTGATGATGAAATGCAGCATGGCGTCATGAAAACTCCGTTTCACGGTGTTGATATTTTGCATGATTAAATTTCAACATCATTAAGGAAAAACCCTGCCGACGCCGGCATGATTCATTGCGCCGCGAGCCCGAACACCTCGGCAATGAGACGGTAAGAGGCGAGGCGCTTGCCGAAATCGTGGATCGGGCTGACGATCAGCAGCTCGTCCGCCGCGTATTCCTCGGCGAGCCGCTCCAGTCCCTCGCGCACCTGCGCGGGCGTGCCGACGATCCGGCGGCTTCGGGCGCGGCGGATCAGCTCCAGGTCGAATTCGGTGTACGGCCAGTTCTTCGCCGTCTCGACGGAGGGCAGATAAGGCAGCTCGAAGCCGCGCTCGATGCCGAGGAAGTACAGGTCGGTGCTGAGCGCCAGTTCGTTGGCTTCCTCTTCCGTCCCGGCGCAGATCGCGAGCACCGCCGCCAGCGCCCGCGGCTCCGTGCCGAGCCGCTGCGGGCGGAAATGCTCCTTGTACCAGCGGATCGCCTCCGGGCCGCCCGGCGTGCCGAAGAACTGGGCGAATCCGTACGCGGTGCCGAGCCGCGCGGCGATCCGCGCGCTCTCGTCGCTGGATCCGAGCAGCCAGATCTCGGGATGCGTCTCGACCGACGGGGAGGCAAGCAGGCCGGCGAAGCGATGGTCGTCCGTCGTCTCCTGGAAATAGTCGATCAGATCGAGCACCTGCCGCGGATATTGTTCGTAAGAATACGTCTTGCCCTCGTGCAGCGCGCGGGTGGAAAGCGGCCTTCCGCCGGGAGCCCGGCCCAGGCCGAGATCGATCCGGCCGGGATGGAGCGCTTCGAGCAGGCGGAAGTTCTCCGCCACCTTGTAGGCGCTGTAGTGGGGCAGCATGACGCCGCCCGAACCGACGCGGATCGTGCGCGTGGCCGCCGCGACATGGGCGATCATGATTTCCGGGCTCGAGTGGGCGAGCGACCGGCTGCCGTGATGCTCCGACATCCAGAACCGGAAGTAGCCCATCTTCTCCGCGTGGGCGGCGAGCAGGGTCGTCTCCCGGAGCGCCTCCGACGCCGTCTTGCCTTCGCCGATTTGCGACTGATCCAGTATGCCGAGTCTGATCATCGTGAATCCGCTCCGTTCCGTGATGCTCGTGATGCTGTCGGTTCCGGGTGCTTTTTTTTTGCCATTCCGATAAAAGACCGTTACCGCCTGAAGCCGCCGCCGGGCCGCGTCGCCTTCTCCAGCGCTTCCAGCAGGCGGAACGCTTCCTCGTCCGTCCGTCCGCAGTGCTCCTCGGACGGTGTGAAGGCGGCGCAGACCGCCGGCCGCTCGGGACGCCCGAACAGCGCGCAGCGCCGGTCGGCGGTCAGGTGGATGCACGGAACGCCGGCCGGCTTGCCGTCCGGCATGCCGGGTATCGGTGAAGAAATCGAAATGGCGATGCAGCAGGCGGCGCAGCCGATGCGGCATTCCATGCGAACACCCCCGCCCGATGATTCGTTACCTATTACGATACTACACCGGACCGGCGCTGTCGAACATGCTTGCGGCGGTCCCGCAGGGTGCGCTATACTTACGAAGGCAAAATCCTGCAATAAGGGGAAGGAAACATGGGTAAGGTACTCATTTTCGGGCATCGCAACCCGGACACCGACTCGATCTGCTCGGCCATCGCCTATGCCGAACTGAAGACGAAGCTCGGTCAACAGGTCGAAGCGGTCCGTCTCGGCGCCGTGAACGCGGAAACGCAGTATGCGCTCGACTATTTCAAGACGGAAGCTCCGCGCCTCGTGGAGAAGGTGGCGGAGGAGACGGATACGGTCATCCTCGTCGACCACAACGAACGGCAGCAGAGCGCCGAGGACATCGGGCAGGTGCGCGTCGCGGAAGTCATCGACCATCACCGGATCGCCAACTTCGAAACGGCGGGCCCGCTGTACTACCGCGCGGAACCGGTCGGCTGCACGGCGACGATCCTGAACAAGCTGTACAAGGAGAACGGCGTCGCCGTTGAACCGCGCATCGCCGGGCTGATGCTGTCGGCCATCATCTCCGACTCGCTGCTGTTCAAGTCGCCGACCTGCACGCCGGAAGACGTCGCGGCCGCCCGCGAACTGGCGGAGATCGCCGGCGTGAATCCGGAGGAATACGGACTCGCCATGCTGAAGGCCGGCGCCGATCTGAGCAAGAAGACGGTGGACGAGCTGCTCTCCCTCGACGCGAAGGAGTTCCAGATGGGCGGCGCGAAGGTCGAGATCGCCCAGGTCAACGCCGTCGACGTGAACGACGTGCTGTCCCGCCAGGCCGAAGCGGAGGACAAGATCCGCAAGATCATCGACGCGAAGGGGCTCGACCTGTTCCTGTTCGTCGTGACGGACATCCTGAACAACGACTCGGTCGGCATCGCGCTCGGCAATCGGGCGGACGCCGTCGAGCAAGCCTACGGCGTGAAGCTGGAGAACAACCGCGCCGTGCTGAAGGGCGTCGTCTCGCGCAAATCGCAGATCGTGCCGGTGTTGACGGAGACGCTGGCCGGCAAATAACCGGCCGTCATGACAGAATCCCGCGGTGAGTGAGACCGCGGGATTTCATCTTCTTCCGGACAAGGTATAAATTGGTTGCGGCAGGGACACAATGAGCGCGTACCCCATGAGCGTCGATCAAGGAGGAATGCTCCGTGTTCAGATGGATTTCCCGTGTCAACCTCCTGGCCGCTTTCGCCGTGCTCCTCGCGTTCCACCTGCTGCTGTACTATTTTATCGGCACGGAAAAATGGGTGTCCACCGCGCTGCTTGCTTCCATCGTCGAAACCGGCATGCTCGCGCTCACCCAGATCGCCGTAGGCGGCCGGGAAGAGGACCGGGCGCGCTGACGGGAACGGTGCCTACATGCCGGCCTGCTGCGACAGCCATTGGGCGATGCGCTGCAAATCTTCGGCCGAAACCCCCGGCGCGAACTCTTCCGGCACTTCGTCAAGTTCGGGAACGGGACCGCCGTAGCCGGGCACGCCGGAGTACGCCTCGAGCTTGCCGCCGTCGATCGGATGCGTGCCGCGCCAGATCCGGGCGATCTGCTGATAGTCGTGGTCGCTGAACGTGTAGAGCCTGAGATGCTCGCCGCGTTCCTCCCAGGGCCGCGCCGCGTCGAACGCCTTGTTGTCCAGCCTCGGCACGGGCAACATCTTCGTGACGTCGACGCCCGTAATGATTTCGAGCGCCTTCGCGTAGGCCAGAATGTGCACGCCGCCCCGGACGAGCAAATAGCCGATCATCGCGCGGGCGGTCGGGTGGTTCGTCATTTCGTACACCCGCATCTTGTGCGTCCGGGCCCCGATTTCCAGATAGAAATTGTGCAGCAGGTCGAAGATCAGGTTGCCGCTCGAGACGACATAGGTGCCGTTCCACGGCCGGCCCATCGAATCGACGGGAAGCGAAGTCTGGGCGCCTTCGATGAAATGGATCGACATGCGCAAATCCTTGGCCGGTCCGAGCGGCGTGGAATCCGGATCGCCCGGCCGCGTCGTGCCGGTCAGCATCAGGTTGATCGTATTCGACACCAGCTCCACGTGGCCGAACTCCTCGGCCGTGATGCTCGCCACAAGATCATAGAACGGACGCAGTTTCGATTTTCCGCGGAAATTGAACGATTGGAACAGATAATTGTTAAGCGTCGACATTTCGCCGAATTTGCCGCCGAGCAGTTCCTGGACCGCGCTGGCCCCGTTCGGATCCGGGTGGGCCGGAATCGGGAGTTCAATAAGCAGCCTGTCTATTCGCTTGAACATTGCGGATCCCTCCTTGTCCATGTCATAACCTTGTCCTTGTCATAACTGTCCTCTTCGCCAGATAAGTATGTCGCGGGGATTGTCCGTTATGCGCGCGCATAGACGGGAAGGAGCGGGGCACACTAGCCGGAGAACCGACTGATTCCACCTCAAAGGAGCGATTGCGGTGCCGTTGATTCCGTATGATCCGATCCGCCAGATCGACGCGCTTCGCCGGAACGTGGACCGATTCTTCGAAGACTGGCCGCTGGTCGGACGATTCCTGGACAGCGCGAGCTTCAACCGGATCGACCTCTACGAGACGGAAAACGAGCTGGTGGCCCAATGCGAAGTGCCGGGGCTCGAGAGCAAGGAGGATGTCGAGATCGCGGTCGACCGGCAGACGCTGACGATCTCCGGGAGGCTGAAGGCGGCGGAGCATGTGAAGGAGGAGCAGTACCATCGCCGCGAGCGGCTCACCGGCAAGTTCACGCGCTCGGTGTCGCTGCCTGTGCCCGTCGCGTCGGAGGGGATCACCGCATCGTACCGCAACGGCATTCTCGAAATCCATATGCCGAAGCTGAAGGGCGATCAGCGCAGAAGAATCGATGTCCAGTTCCATTGACGGAGCGCGGACAGCCGGCCGGACCCCGGGTCCGGCCGGTTTTTTTCGTCAGATGCCGTCTCTGAAGCTGTCGATGAACAGACGGGCGCTGCGCGACAGATAGCGGTCCTTCAGCCAGAGGATGCCGACTTCGGACGACAGCGACGAGTCGGCGAGCCGGACCGCCTTCGTTCCGGCCGGCGGGGAGGACGCGACCACCGACCGGGGCAGCAGCGCGACGCCGAGGCCGGCCGACAGCAGCGAGGAGATGACGGCGACGCTGGAGCATTCGGCGATGATGCGCGGTTCGAATCCGTGCCGCCGGCATTCGGAGACGATCCGCTCGTGCATCGCCTTCGTCCGGTCGGTGCGCAGCGTCAGGAACGGGCGGGAGGACAGGTCCGGCATCCGGATCGCTTCGGGGGCGGGTTCGGGAAGCCAATCTTCCGGAATGACCGCCTCGAAAGGCTCGGACGGCAGCGGAAAGATTTCGTAGCCGGATTCGACATCCGGCGCTTCGAACGGCAGGCGCGCGACGACGAGCTCGACGGCGCGCCGGGACAAGCGGTCGCCGAGCAGCTCGTGGTCGCCTTCCGTGATCTTGAAGGTGACGCCGGGATACGCCTCCCGGAACCGCTTGATGCGCGGCGGAAGCAGCGAGACGCAGGAGACGACGGCGCCGATCGAGAGCGTACCCGCGATGCCTTCGTGCAGCTCCCGCACCTCCGTCACGATTTCCCCGAACTGGCGGAGCAGTTGCTCGGCCCGGCTGCGCAGCCGCTCGCCGGCCGGCGTCAGCGTCATCCGTCTGCCGGAGCGGTCGAACAGCGCGACGCCGAGCTCGTCCTCCAGGAGCCGGATCTGCCGGCTGAGCGGCGGCTGCTCCATGTTCAGCTTCTTCGCCGCGCGCGTGACCTGGCCTTCCTCCGCGACGGCGAGGAAATAGCGAAGCTGCCGAAGATCCATCCGTATCGCCTCCAAATCCATACCGGATTGATATGCAAGATCGACAAAACCGATATTTTCAATATAGATGAAATCCTGATATGATGACAACAGAACGCGCGGGGCGGCGGTCATTTCCCGCTGAAAGCGCTTGCCCCGACCAAAGGAGCGGATGCATATGAGAAGCGGCACCTTGCCCGAAATCGAACTGATCCCGGTTCGCGAACCGAAGCCGAAACCGTCGGGAGGCCGGCTCGCGTTCGGCCGGATCTTCGCGGATCACATGTTCGTCATGGATTACGAGGAAGGCCGCGGCTGGCACAGCCCGCGCATCGTGCCGTACCAGCCGATCACGCTGGAGCCGTCGGCGATGGTGTTCCACTACGCCCAGACCGTATTCGAAGGGCTCAAGGCGTACCGCACGGCCGACGGAAGCATCCGGCTGTTCCGCCCGGACATGAACGTGAAGCGGCTCAACCGCTCGTGCGTCCGCCTCAGCATTCCGCCCGTCGACGAGCGGCTGGCGCTCGAGGCGATCCGGAAGCTGGTCGAAACCGACAGCGGCTGGGTGCCGGAGGAGGAGGGCACATCGCTCTACATCCGGCCGTTCATCATCGCCACGGAACCGCACGTCGGCGTCGCGCCGTCGTCTTCGTATCTCTTCATGATCATCATGTCGCCGGTCGGCGCCTACTACGCGGACGGCCTGAAGCCCGTCAGCATCCTCGTCGAGACGCGCGACGTCCGCGCCGTGCCGGGCGGCGTCGGCGAAGCGAAGACGGGCGGCAACTACGCCGCCAGCCTCCGGGCCCAAGGGGAAGCGAAGAAGTTCGGCTGCTCCCAGGTGCTCTGGCTCGACGGCATCCATCGCCGTTATGTCGAAGAAGTCGGCAGCATGAACGTATTCTTCAAGATCGGCGGCACCGTCGTCACGCCGGAGCTCGGCGGCAGCATCCTCGACGGCATTACGCGCAATTCGGTGCTCCGGCTGCTCAAGCATTGGGGCGTGGAGGCGGAGGAGCGCCGGATTGCGATCGACGAGATCCTGGAAGCGCACCGGGCGGGGCTGCTCGAGGAGGCGTTCGGCACCGGCACCGCGGCCGTCATATCGCCGATCGGCGAGCTGGTTCACGAGGGAGACCGGCTGCCGATAGGCGGCGGGCGGATCGGGGAGCTGACGGCGAAGCTGTACGACACGCTGACCGGCATCCAGTACGGCCGCATCGAGGATTCGTTCGGCTGGATGAAGGACATCCGCGCTCCGTTCGCGTGAACGCACGGGACGGCTCCGGCCGGCCCTGTAATGGTTGGAAAGCGCCATGGACAACAAGCCGGGGAGGGAATGGTCATCGCGGCGGGAAACGGCCCCAACTTTTCCGAACGGATCGAGCTCATCGATATCATCCGCGGATTTGCCGTGTTCGGCATCTGCCTCGTGAACGTGCCCGAAATGGCGGGCAACGGCGTCTACTTCCGGTCCGGGTTCGAAGGCAGCGACGCGCTGATCCGGCTGCTGTTCGACATGTTCGTGCAGTCGAAATTTTACACGATCTTCGCGTTCCTGTTCGGCGTCTCGTTTCATCTGTTCCTCCAGTCGGCGGATCGTGGCGGCAGAGCGCCCGGACCGGCGGCGGCTCGCCGCCTCTCAATGCTTCTCGCCTTCGGCCTGGCGCACGCGATTCTGCTCTGGTTCGGCGACATCCTCGTCACCTACGCGCTGTTCGGCTTCCTGCTGCTCCCGTTCGTCAGGAGGACGGACGCGGCGGTGGCGGGTTGGGCCTGGTCGCTGCTCGGCGTCGCCGTTTTCATCCACGTGATGGCCGGCCTGCTCATCCTGGCCGCACCCGGGAGCGGGTTGTCCGCGCCGGTCTTTGCCTCCGGAATTCCGGGATTGGCGGAGCGCATCGATTTTCTGTTGTCGGAGAACGCGGCGAATCTTATGGTCTTCGGCCCGGAAGTGCTCGGGCTGTTCCTGCTCGGCCTGTACGCCGGCAGACGCGGGTGGTTGCTGCCCGGCGCCGTGCCCGCGCGAAGGCTCGCCCGGATCCAGCTCGCGGCACTCGCCGTCGGCCTGCTGGCCGCCGCGCCGATGGCGGTCGACTACGCGAGCGATCCGGTGTATGCATTCGATTCGCACTATCTGTACATGTATGTGAGCGGCAAGGCGCTGGCCGTCTTCTACGTCGCGACGCTGATGCGCCTCGCGGGCGGTTCCCGCGCCGGGCGGTTCCGGCCGCTCGCGGCCGTCGGCCGCATGGCGTTCACCCATTATCTGACCCAGACGATCCTCACAATGGCGCTGGTATGGGCGGCGGGGGTCGAAGCCGGGGCGTTGCCGCTGTGGGCCACGCTGCTCTGGTCGGTCGGGCTTCTCGCCCTGCAGACGATCTGGAGCGTCTGGTGGCTGAAGCGGTACCGGATGGGACCGTTCGAATGGGTGTGGCGCATGGGCACCTGGCTGCGCGTGCCCGCCCTGCGGCGCGAAGCCGTACGCGCGGCCGAGACCGGCACGGCCGGAACCCCGATGGCATGACAAACGCGATGGGCCGTTCCCTTTCAGGGGAGCGGCCTTCGTCTTTGGACTTCCGGCGGCATAAATTGCTCCCGGCTGCGCACAATACATGGGAAAACGCGACAGCAAGGAGCGTGCCGTGATGAAAAGACTGACACTCGTGTCATGGATGGCGATTGTCCTGACCGTTGCCGGATTCTTTGCCATCGCGCCGGCCGCCGTCCGGGCGCAGCCCGCGGACACCGACATCTACACGGTCAAACCGGGCGACAGCCTGTGGATCATCGCGCAGAAATACCAGGTCGGCCTGAGCGAGATCATCGCCGCGAACCCGCAGATCAAGGATCCGCACTGGATCTATCCCGGCGACAAGGTGACCGTGCCGCTGCTCACCGGCGTCAAGGCGATCGAGGCGCAGGTCGTCGAGCTCGTGAACCAGAAGCGGGCGGCGAACGGTCTGAAGCCGCTCAGGCTGAACTGGGAGCTGGCGCGCGTCGCCCGGTACAAGAGCATGGACATGCGGGACCGGAACTATTTCTCCCACAACTCGCCGACCTACGGCAGCCCGTTCGAGATGATGAAGGCGTTCGGCGTCCGCTACAGCGCCGCCGCCGAGAACATCGCCGCGGGCCAGAAGACGGCGCAGGCGGTCATGAACAGTTGGATGAACAGCCCGGGCCATCGCAGCAACATCCTGAACGCGAACTACACCGAAATCGGCGTCGGCTACGCTTCGGGCGGAAAATACGGCCACTACTGGACCCAGATGTTCATCAAGCCGCGGTAAGCCGCGGCAGGTTCGGCATGACGGCCGGACAGGATCCCGTTTCCTGTCCGGCCGTTTTTTCTTTACAAAATCTTCTCATCCCGTTGACGTTGCGGCGACATTCCCGTTTTACGATAGCGGCGAATCCGGATACATCCGAACAAACGGAAGGAGTGGGAGACATGAGACTGGTGCTGATGGGCGATCTGCATTACCACTACGTCGACGGGTCGATCCCCGGCTGGCGGGAGGCGCGTGACCGGTTTTTCGGGGTGCTGCTCGACCGGTTCCTCGACATCGATGCCGACTGGCACATCTCGCTCGGCGATCTGACGAACTTTGGGACACCGTCCGAGCTCGAGGGCGTGTACGGCCTGATCCGGCGCAAGGAGCGGCGGTTCGTCCATGTGCTCGGCAATCACGACCTGTACGCGATGCCGCGCGACTTCGTGCTCGGCGCAAGCGGCGGCGAACGCTATCACGCGGTCGAGACCGACGAAGCCGTGCTCGCGTTCCTTGATACGGCGCGCGAGCAGAACCGCCGGGACTGGAGCGGCCATGTCGACGAGGCGCAGCTCCTGTGGCTGGAATCGGTCGTCCGGGCATCCGGCTCGAAACCGCTGCTCGTGTTCGCGCACCATCCGGTTTACGACACGACCGCGCGCTCGACGGAACCGAAGGGCTCCATCGTGCCCGAGATCGACATCCGCGGCATGCTCGACGCGAAGCGCGGCATCGGCGTGTATTTCAACGGCCATACGCACGTCGAATCGATCGCCCGGGAAGGCAATTGGACCTTCGTGCAGCTTGCCGCCTGTCTCGATGTGCCTTCATTCCGGCTCGTCACGCTGGAGGATGCCGAGATCCGCATCGATGCGATTGACCTGGACGAGGAGTCGCTCCTGGCGGATGCCCGGTTTCTCCACCGCTGCATGCCGCATTTTGCCCCCAAGGACCACGCCCGCGGCGAAGAAGCGGACCGGACGGCCCGCATCGGCATCACGCCGGTGCCGAACCGCTGAGATCGGGAAGACAAGCCAACGGATGGGAGGATGGAGGCATGAACCGAAAATGGATGTCCTTGCTGCTCCTGGCAGCCCTGACGGCCGCATTTGCGGCTTGCGGCGGAACGGGAAGCGGAGGCGGAAACGCAGACGGCGCGCAGGCGGCCGGATCCGGATCGGAGAGCCGGGGAGGCGCCGAAGCGAAGAACGGAAACCGGGACAAGATTGTCATCCGATATTGGTACGCGTTCGGCGGCAAGATCGAGGAAGCGAAGCAGGAGCTGGTTCGCCGGTTCAACGCTTCGCAGGACCGGATCGAGGTGATCGCCGAGCATCAGGGCAACTACGAAGATCTGCACGCGAAGGTGCAGGCGGCGTTCGCCGCCGGGAACGCGCCCGCGGTCAGCGACCTCGAGATCGCGTCGACCGGCGTGTTCGCCCGGTCCGGCATGCTCCTTGAACTGACGCCCTTCGCGGAGCGGGACGCGGAAGAGCTGAAACTCGACGATTTCAATCCGGGCCTGATGGGCAACGCCTACGTCGACGGCAAGCTGTACGGCCTGCCGTTCATGCGCAGCACGCCGATCATGTACAAGAATGTGACGATGCTGAAGGAGGCCGGGCTCGATCCCGAAGGACCGCGCAACTGGCAGGAGCTCGAGCAATACGCCCGCGCGCTGAAGGAGAAGGGCCAATACGGCATGACGCTGCCGGTCGACATCTGGTTCTATGAAGCGCTCGTCTTCCAGAGCGGCGGCCGCATCCTGTCCGAGGACGGCAAGAGGGCCCTGTTCAATTCGCCCGAAGGCGTCGAACCGGTCGCGTTCTGGAAGCGCCTCGCCGGGGAGGGGCTGATCAAAATTCCGGTCGGCGACGAAGCCGGCGCGACGGCGGACAAGGATTGGGCGAACCGGATCTCGGCGCTCCGTTTCGCGTCGACGGCCAATGTGTCGGCCGCCATCGAGATCGCGGAAGGCAACGGCTTCGAGCTCGCGACGTCGTTCATGCCGGCGAACCGCCGGTACGGCGTTCCGACGGGCGGCTGCCAGCTCGTCATCACGTCGAAGCTGTCGGATGAAGAAAAGGAAGCGGCGTGGGAGTTCCTGAAGTTCATGACGACGTCGGAGAGCACGATCTACCAGCACAAGCATGTCGGCTACCTCCCGACCCGGCTCTCCGCGCTCGAGACCGACGAGCTGAAGGAGCATTTCGCCAAGTATCCGCAGTACAAGGTCGCGGTCGACCAGCTCGCGTACGCCCATCCGCGCCCGATGGAGAACGCGTATCCCGAAATCATGATGCTGATCCGGAACGCGATCGAGAAAGCGATCCTCGATCCGAAGGTGACGCCGCAGGAAGCGATGGACGAGGCGGCCGCGAAGGCGGACAAACTGCTCGCGAAATGAGGGGGAAGCGATGGCCCGCATCGAACTGATCGACGTCGTGAAGCGGTTCAAGGGGGAGACCGTCATTCCGAAGCTGAATCTGACGATCCGCGAAGGATCGTTCACGGTGCTCGTCGGCCCGTCGGGCTGCGGCAAGACGACGACGCTGCGGATGATCGCCGGGCTCGAGCGGCAGACGTCCGGCGACATCCTGATCGACGGCGCGTGCGTGAACGACACGGAGCCCGGCAAGCGCGACGTGGCGATGGTGTTCCAGAATTACGCGCTCTACCCGAACATGACCGTGCGCGGCAACATCGAATTCGGCCTGAAAAACCGCGGAGTGCCAAGACAGGAGCGCGAGCGGCTCGTGCGCGACATCTGCGAGATCGTCGGCCTGACCCCGCATCTTGACAAAAAGCCGCACAGCCTGTCCGGCGGCCAGCGTCAGCGCGTCGCCCTCGCCCGCGCGATGGTGAAGAAGCCGAAGGTGTTCATCCTCGACGAGCCGCTCTCGAATCTGGACGCGAAGCTCCGCGTCCAGATGCGGACCGAGCTGATCGAGCTGCACCGGCGGATGGGCGCCACGTTCGTCTACGTCACGCACGACCAGGTGGAAGCGATGTCGATGGGCGACCGGATCGTTGTCATGAACCGCGGCGAAGTGATGCAGGCCGCGCCGCCGATGGAGCTCTACCATGATCCGGACAACCTGTTCACCGCGCGCTTCATCGGCACGCCGCCGATGAATGTGCTTCCGGTGTCCCGGCTCGCGGGCCTCCGGACGGAAGGGGAGGGGACCGCCGAATTTGCGGGCTTCCGCCCCGAGCACGCCCGGCTGTTCCCCGAAGCGGCGGAGGAGCCGCGGGACGCCTGGTTCATCGCCGGCGAAATCGTCACGCGGGAAAGCCTCGGGGCCGAAGAGGTGTATCAGCTTCGCTGCGAAGCCGGGACGTTCTTCGTGAAGTCGTTCCTGAATCCGTACGGAGGCGGAAACTTCGCCTTCGCCGCCGTGCCCTTGGACCGGCTGTACTTCTTCGACCGGGACGGCAACCGGTTGCGGAACCTTCGCGCGGTCCGGCCGCAGCCGGCGCTCGCGGGGGTGCGGTAAGATGCCGTTCATCACAAACCGGCTGAAGCCGTACGCGATGATCGCCCCCGCGCTCGCCGTCTTCGCGCTGTTCTACCTGTATCCGATCGGGTACATGATCCATCTCGGCTTCCATGAATGGAACTTCATCAGTCCGGACAAGACCTGGGTCGGGCTTGGCAATTACCGGGAGATGCTGGCGGACGACACCTTCCTGCAGGTGCTCCGGAACTCGGCGCTCTACACGGTCATGACGGTGCTGCTCGCGACCGGCACCGCGCTGCCGCTCGCGCTCTGGCTGAACCGGAAGAGCGCGTTTCACGCCTTCGTGCAGGGCGCGATCTTCTCGCCGCACATCATCTCGCTCGTCTCGATCTCGCTCCTGTGGAGCTGGCTGATGGATCCCGAATACGGCCTGCTGAACGGGCTCCTTCATCTGCTCGGCATCGGGCCGCTCGAGTGGCTGAACGATCCCGACACGGCGCTGATCTCGCTCGTCATCGTCGCGGTGTGGAAGAGCCTCGGCTACAACACGCTCGTCTTCATCGCCGGCCTGCAGAGCATTCCGCCGGAGCTGCTCGAAGCGGCCGCTCTCGACCGGTCGAAGCCGTGGACGACATTCCGGCGCATCATCCTGCCGATGCTGTCGCCGACGCTGTTCTTCCTGGTCATCATCAACCTGATCGGCTCGTTCCAGGTATTCGAGACGATCGCGATCATGACGCAGGGCGGGCCGGTCAATTCGACGAACACGCTGGTCTACTACATCTACGAGTACGGATTCCGCTATTTCAAGATCGGCTACGCTTCGGCGGCGGGCGTCATGCTGCTCGTCATCGTCGGCACGCTGACGCTGGTCTATTTCCGCCTGCTGTCGCGCCGCGTCCATTACCGCTGAAACCGGGAGGGAAAACGCCATGTCCTTGAACGACGCCGGAAGGCGAACGGCCGCGGGCCGGGCGGCCGGCGTGCGCCGGATGCCCGACGCGTCCCGGATCCGCGCCGTCCTGGAAGCCGCGCTGCTCGCCGCGAACCGGGCGTGCATGCTGCTGCTCGTCTGCGCCTTCGCGCTGCCGTTCGCGTGGATGATCTCGACCTCGCTGAAGACGCTGCCCGAGACGATGATTTTTCCGCCGGAATGGATTCCGGACGAGCCGGTCTGGCGCAATTACGCGGTCGCGTGGAACTCGGGACCGTTCCTTCGGTACCTGCTGAACAGCTTCATCGTCTCCGTCGGCATCCTGGCGCTGCAGATGCTGACGATCATTCCGGCGGCGTACGCGTTCGCCCGGTTCCGGTTTCCGGGCAAGGGGCTGCTGTTCGGGCTGGTCATGGCGACGCTCATGATCCCGGCGCAGCTCATCTTCTTGCCGGTATACCTGATGCTGAGCGAATGGAAGCTGCTCAATACGCATCTCGCGCTCATCCTGCCCTTCGCCTCCAGCGCCTTCGGCATCTTCCTGCTGCGCCAGTCGTTCCTGCAGACGGCCGAGGAGCTGATCGAGGCCGCCCGGCTGGACAACGCGCCGGAATGGAAGATCATGCTGCGGATCATGGCGCCGCTCGCGAGGCCCGTGCTCGTCACCTTCGCGCTGTTCAGCTTCATCACGCACTGGAACGATTATTTCTGGCCGCTCGTCATGACGACGAACGAGTCGGCGCGCACGCTGCCGCTCGGCATCGCGAAGATCCGCGAGACCGAAGGCACGGCGACCTGGAACGTGCTGATGGCCGCCAACGTCATGCTGGCCGTTCCGGTGCTGCTCGCGTTCTTCGCGGCGCAGCGCCAGATCATCCGGGCGTTCGTCTACAGCGGCATCAAATGAATTCCGCTTCACATGAACATCGCCTCATTCGGCACCAGATTCGGCCAACGGCAGACAGGCCGGACGACGGGACCGCCGCCCATGCGCGGCGGTCCCGTCCGTTTCGACAAAGGTTCACCGAAACGGCGCGCGGCGTTGTGACAAGCTTCTCGGCGGACAGCGGCTACAATGGGAAGTGCCTTTGGACATCGCACATCCGTCAAGGCCTGACGGACGCGCGGCATTCTGCCGCGGCGGCCGCGTATTCGGACCGAGAGGTGATGGGAATGTCTTCCGCAACCGGACGTTTGATCCGAATCTTCCGGATTGCCCTTGTCGCCGCATTGGGGCTCTCCGCCGCCTGGCCCGACATATCCGGGGCGGACGGCGGTTCCGCGCGCGAAGCGCCGCCCGAAGTCCGCGGGTTCCGGGGCATGCCGTTCCTTCCGCCGGTCGGCGCGCCGGTCGCGTCGCTTGGCTTGGCCGGACAATCCCTGGCGGCTGCCGCCGCTTCGCCGCAAACGGCCGGCGGCCGCGCCGAAGCCGTCGCATTCCGTCAGGTGTCCCTGCTTCCGCCATTTCCCGCGAGAATGCCATATACGGAAGTTGCGCCGCAACCGCCCGCCGCACCCCTTCAGCAAACCGCCCCTCATCCGACGCATGCGCGGAAACAGCCGTCCCCGCAAACGCCCGCGTCCGCCGGCGATCCGGAACCCGCCGCCGCTCCGGACATTCCGCCGTCAACGTTGACTCAGCCCGTTCCCGAACCCGGGAAAAAACAGCCCGCCACGTATGTCGTCACCGCCTATTATCTGAACGTTCGCGCCGAACCCGACAAGACGTCGCCGATCCGCGGCCTGCTCGAGCGCGGCGACCTGGTGGCCGTCGTCGGCGAGTCGGAGAACGGTTGGCTGGAGCTGGAGAACGGCCTGTACATCCATGGCGCTTACGCCGAGCCCGCGGAGTCCGGACCTGCGAAGAACGCGGGCCGTGAAGTGTCCGTCGCCTCGGCGTCCCCGAATCCCGCGCATGCATTCTACACGCCCGATCCGGCGGAACGAAGCGGCGTCCTGGCGCCGCTCAACAGGATGGTGAAATCGTCTTCCGGCATGACGGAGGAGGACATCGCGAAACTTCTCGAAGGAACCGCGCTCGAGGGGCACGGGCTCGAGGAAGCGATCCTCGCCATCGAGGAGGAGTACGGCATCAACGCCCTGTTCACGATCGCCGTCATGAAGCTGGAGAGCGGCAACGGCAAGAGCAAGCTGGCGCGCGAGAAGAACAATCTGTTCGGACTGAACGCGACCGGCGGAAGCAACTCGAAGGCGTACAGCTTTGACACGAAGAGCGACAGTGTCTACAAATTCGGCTCGCTCATCTCGAAGAGCTACATCGCCAAAGGCTACTCGACGATCGAGAAGGTGGGGAAGAAGTACTGTCCCGCCAATCCGAAATGGGCGTCGCTCGTCGAGTCGATCATGAAACGCGACCACCGCAAGCTGAGCAAGTCGGCGGTCGTCTGACGCGGATGAAGCCTTCCGCCCGGAATGTCAGGGAAGCCCGGAAAGCGGCGGGAATCGGGAGCTTGGCGCGGAACGCCCCGCACGGGCCGCCGCCGCGCCGGATTCCCTTCGGCCCTCCGCACGCGCGGAAATACGGTCGGACGGGCCGTTGGACAGAAGGTTGAAGGATAGGGTAGAATGAATGCGTGTTTACACCAGACTTCACGGAAAGGCAGAGGTGTGCGGCGAGATGAAGTACCGGAAACTGGGCAGATCGGGGCTGAAGGTGAGCGAGATCAGTTTCGGGAGCTGGATGACCTACGGCCACACGGTCGACGGCAACATCGGCGAGCGGCTGATCGACAAGGCGTTTGAGCTCGGCATCAACTTCATCGACACGGCGAACGTCTACGAGCGGGGCGAGGCGGAACGGCTGCTGGGCGGCATCCTGCACAAATATCCGCGCGAATCGTACGTCCTCGCGACGAAGGTGTTCTTCCCGATGGGCGACGGCCCGAACGACCGGGGCCTGTCCCGGAAGCATGTGTTCGAGCAGCTTCACGCGAGCCTGAGACGGCTGAAGCAGGACTACGTCGACATTCTGTACTGCCACCGCTATGATCCGGAGACCCCGGTCGAAGAGACGCTGCGCACGATCGACGACCTGATCCGCCAGGGCAAGGTGCTGTACGCCGGCGTCAGCGAATGGTCGGCGGCGCAGATCGAGGAAGCGATGCGGATCGCGGACAGGTATTTGCTCGACCGGATCGTCGTCAACCAGCCGCAATACAGCATGTTCTACCGGCACATCGAGTCGGAGGTCATGCCGGTCAGCGAGAAATACGGCGTGGCGCAGGTCGTCTTCTCGCCGCTCGCGCAGGGGGTGCTGACGGGCAAATACCGGCTTGGCGGCGAGCTTCCGAAGGACAGCCGCGCCGCCGATCCGAAGACGAACATGTGGATCAGGAATTTCCTGACGGATTCCCATCTCCGGAAGGTCGACCGGCTTGACGAAGTGGCGAAGGAGCTCGGCCTCTCGCTCGCCACGCTCGCGCTCGCCTGGGTGTTGCGCCAGGACAACGTCGCGAGCGCGCTGGTCGGCGCGACGAAGCCGTCGCAGCTCGAAGAGAACGCGAAGGCTTCGGGGATCGTGCTGCCGCCGGAAGCGCTCGAGCGGATCGAAGCCATTCTTTCCGAATAAAACGGACAGGCATGCGGCCGTCCCGGTCGGGGGGCAGCATGCCTGCGTTTTTTTTCAATGGGATCCGGTTTCGTCTTCCTTGAGCCAGCCGATCAGTTCAAAACCTTTGAAGAGAAGCGAGAGCGCGATCGCGGCGACCGTCGCGAGCGCCATGCCCTTCAGTTCAAATTCGAAATGGGAGCCCAGTTTGAGCGTCGCGCCGCTGAGGCCGATGACGAGGACGACGGTCGTCAGCACGATGTTCGACGGCTTAGCGTAATTGACCTTCGTCTCGACCAGCATCCGGATGCCGGCTGACGCGATGACGCCGAACAGCATGAGCGAGGCGCCGCCGATGACGGGATCGGGGATCGAGCCGATCAGCGCCGACAGCTTGCCGAAGAACGACATGACGATCGCGATGACGGCCGCGCCGCCGATGACCCAGACGGAGTAGACGCGCGTGATCGCCATGACGCCGATGTTCTCGCCGTACGTCGTGTTCGGCGTCGATCCGACGAAGCCGGACAGCAGCGTCGACAGGCCGTTGCCGAGCAGCGAGCGATGAAGCCCGGGATCCTTCGACAGATCCTTCCCGACCATGTTGCCCGTCACGATCAGGTGGCCGATATGCTCGGCGATCACGACGAGCGCCGCGGGACAGATGATCATGATGATCGAAGGATCGAAGCGCGGCGTCGTGAATTCGGGCAGCGCGAAGGCCACCGCCCGGCTGACCTCGCCGAATTCGACAAGCCCCTGCCACCAGGCGACCAGATAGCCGACGACGAATCCGACAAGGATCGGGATGATCCGCAGGAAGCCCCGGAACAGCACGGACCCGAGCAGGATGACGAGCAGCGTGACGCCGGAGGTGAGGATCACCTTCGGGTCGGGCGACCAGGACGCGTCTCCGCCATCGGGCGCTATCCAGCCGGCCATCCGCGCGGCGACCGGAATCAGCTCGAGCCCGATGACCGCGACGATCGCGCCCATCGCGGCCGGAGGAAACACGAAATCGAGCCAGCGGGTGCCGACTTTGGCGATCAGGAGCGCCACCGCGGTGAAGATCAAACCGACGACGACGAAGCCGCCGAGCACTTCGGCATAGCTTGCGCCGCGCTCCGTCAAGGCGAACAGGACGGGCGAGATGAACGCGAAGCTGGAACCGAGATAGGCCGGTATCCGCCCCTTGCAGATGAGCAGGTAAAGCAGCGTGCCGATCCCGTTCATGAGCAGCACCGTCGCGGGGTCGACGCCGAAGATGACCGGCACGAGCACGGTGGAGCCGAACATCGCGAACAGATGCTGCAGGCTGAGCAGGATGCCCGGTCCGAGACCGGGCCGTTCATGGACTTGCAGGGCAGGTTGCATACGGTTCCTCCAGTCTTCAGAAGTTGTCGAAAAATCAAACCGATTCATTATATCATCCGTTTTTTTCCCGCGCCAGACCATTCATGAAAACGGCTTCATCCGGTTGAGCGCGCGGACGGGACAATGGCCTTTTCTTGTGAATATGGAAGAAATACGGAGATATTTGGCGCGAAAGGCGCATATAATCACCATACCGGGCGGCTGTCCCGCTTGATCGGACCGCAATGCGCGTTTTACTCTGTTGTTAGCAATCAATGCAGACGAGTGCCAAAATCGCTCCACATCACGCCAAAGATGAACGTTCCCTGTCTGAACCGTTTCTTCTCGGGACGCCCGCTTGTCGGGCCGTTTGCCGCGGGGAACGTTTTGGATCAGGGCGTTCTTCTTTTTTCAACCATATTCCAAGTGTGTCGGGAGGGATTGGAAGCATGAAGGCATTGTTGCTCGCTGGAGGTTTCGGCACCCGCATGAGACCGCTCACCGAGCGGCTTCCGAAACCGATGGCACCGGTCGGCAATCGGCCCTGGCTCGAACATTTGATTGCCGGCTTGAAGGAACAGGGGATCAGGGAATTTGTGATCGCGGTCAAGCATTATCCGGAACGGATCATCAACCACTTCGGCGACGGCGGGAAGTGGGGCGTGGGCATCCGCTACACCCACGAGCCGGTGCCGCTCGGCACGGCCGGCGCGATCAAGAACGCCGAAGAATGGCTCGACGGCCGCTTCATCGCGATCAACGCCGACATTGTACACCGCGCGGACATCCGCGCGCTTGTGGACGCGCATGAACACAGCGGCGCCCATGTCACGATCGGGCTGGTCGAAGTCGCGGATCCTTCCCAGTTCGGCGTCGTCGAGCAGACGGAAGACGGACGGATCGCCCGCTTCGTCGAGAAGCCGCCGCGCGGCGAAGCGCCGTCGAACCGGATCAATGCCGGCATCTACGTCATGGAACCCGAAGTGCTGCGGAAGATACCGGCGGGACGCGAAGTGTCGATCGAGCGCGAGACGTTCCCGCTGCTCATCGCGGAAGGATACCGCGTGCAGGGGGCCGATGTCGGCGGATACTGGATGGACATGGGCACGAGCGAGCGGTATCGCCGCATCCACTGGGATCTGCTCGATGGCAAGCTCCGGCTCGATCTGCCCGGGCAGGAGCGCGGAGGCGGCATCCGGATCGGCGAAGACACCGAAATCGCGCAGGGCGCGATGCTCGTGCCGCCGGTGCTCGTCGGCAGCCGGGTGAAGATCGGCGAGCGCGCCGTCATCGGTCCCTATGCCGTGATCGGCGATGACTGCGTCATCGGACGCGGCGCCAAGATTGTTCATTCCATCCTGTGGGACCGGTGCACGGCGGCCGAAGCGGCGCAGCTCAACCGCTGCATCGTCGGAAGCGGCCTCAAGATCGGTTCGCGGCACCTGCTGCACGAGGCGGTCGTGAACGTCCTGACGGAGGCCGAGACGATATGACGCGGATCGCCTACATCGGCACCTATGTCCCGAGGCGATGCGGCATCGCGACGTTCACCCACCATCTCCGGCTGGCCGTCGGCGCGGCGGCGGGAGGGAAGGGAAGCGATCTGGTCATCGCCCTGGCGAACCGCCCGGACGAGCATGCGTACGGAACCGGCGTCCATCCGGTCGTGAAGGACGACCGTTCCGAATACCGCCGGGCGGCGGAAGCCATCCGGGATTCCGGCGCCGATCTCGTCTCGCTGCAACACGAATTCGGCATCTTCGGCGGCGAAGCCGGCGAGTACGTGCTGGATTTGCTGGAATCGCTGCAACGGATGGGCATTCCGGTCGTCACGACGTTCCATACGGTGTTCGCACGGCCCGAAGAACCGTACCGCGGCGTGCAGCAGCGCATCGCCGACATGAGCGACCGGATCATCGTCATGACCCGAACGGCCGTCCGCTACGTCGCCGAAGCGTTTGGCGTGCCCCGCGAGCGAATCGCGTGCATTCCGCACGGCACGCCGCAGCCGCCCCGGGACGGCCGGAACGGGCTCCGGGAACGTCTCGGCTGGAACGGCCGCAAGGTCGTCATGAGCTTCGGCCTGCTGAGCCGGGGCAAGGGGCTCGAAACCGTCATCCGGGCGCTGCCCCGCCTGATCGAGCGCGCGCCCGACGCGCTGTACGCGATCGTCGGGCAGACGCACCCGGAGGTCGCGAAATTCGAAGGCGAATCCTATCGCGCCGAGCTGCGCGCCCTGGCCGCCGAACTCGGCGTCGGGGACCATCTGCTCATGATCGACCGCTATATCGAAGAAGACGAACTGGCCGGCATGCTGACCGCCTGCGACATCTACGTGACGCCGTATCCGGGCATGCGGCAGATCACGTCCGGCACGCTGGCCTACGCCGTCGGCCTCGGGCGGCCGGTGCTCAGCACGCCGTACGTCTATGCGCGGGATCTGCTCGCGGACATCCCGGAACTGCTCGTGCCGCCTTCCGATTCCGACGCCTGGGCCGAGGCGCTGGCCGGCCTGCTCGGCTCGGAGGAGAGGCTCGAACGGATCGGCCGGCGGATCGCGCGGATCGGCGCGGCCATGCACTGGCCGGCCGTCGGCCGCGAGCATCTGAAACTGTTCCGGCGTGTCGCCCGCGCACCGGGCGTCACGGCCGCGACGGCGGAGGCGTGAGATGGTTGCGAATCTGACGACGGAACGCATGACGGCGCGGGACGTCCGGTTCCGCCATCTGCGCCGGATGACGGACGACACCGGTCTCCTGGAACACGCGATCGGCAAAATCCCGCGCCGCGCCGAAGGCTATACGACGGACGACAACGCGCGCGCGCTGTGGGCCTGCGTCGAGTGGATCGATCTGGACCCGGAGCTGGCCGAAGCGGAGCGGCTGCCGGAACTTGCGGAACGTTATGTCGGATTCCTGTATTGGGCCCGGAAGCCGGACGGCCGCTTCCACAACAACTATGACTACGAGCGGAAACCCGAGTCGGAGCAGCCGTCGGACGACTGCCTCGGGCGGACGATCTGGGCGCTCGCCCGGACGGCCTCCGTTCCGTTCGGCCGGCGGTTCGCGCCGGCGGTGCCGGAAATGCTGGATCACGCGCTGAACGCCGCGGATGGAATGGCATCCCACCGCGGCTGGGCCTACGCGCTGGCGGCGTGCGCCCTGCTGGAGCGCGGGCGGCGCGGGGCCGGCCGCGAAAACGGCGGCGCGCCGCTCTCGGAAGAGCGGATACGCGCATTGGCCGCCGACCTCCGGAACCGTCTGCTGGACAGCTACCGCCGCGAATCCGGGCCGGACTGGCGCTGGTTCGAGCCGGTCATGACCTACAGCAACGGGCTGCTGCCCTGGGCGCTGTTCGAAGACCACGCCGCGTTCGGCGACGAAGCTTCGCTGGATGCGGCCCGCGAGTCTTTCCGCTTCCTGGCCGAGCGGATGGGGGCGCCGTCCGGCGCGATCCGGCCGATCGGAAACCGCGGCTGGTGCACGCGAAACCATACGGCGCGCTGGGACCAGCAGCCGATCGAGGCATTCAAGCTGGCGCTGGCCGCCGAGGCCGGGTACCGGGTGACGGGCAAGCGGAAATACCTGGAAATCGCGCTCGCGTGCCGCGCCTGGTTCCACGGCCGCAACGACTGCGGCGCGCCGCTCGCCGATCCCGCGGACGGCTCCTGCTGCGACGGACTGACGCCCGACGGCCCGAACGCGAACCGGGGCGCCGAATCGACGATCGCCTGGATGCTCACGGAAGCGATCGTCCGGCGGATGACGGCGTAAGTACGCGGAGTTCCGCGTCTCAGTCGCGGAGCATCAGAAAGATGGCGAGCGGCAGGAAGCAGCCGGACAGCAGGGCGATGCCGAGTCCGGCTGCCGCGTTGCCGCCTCGCCAGTTCCGCCATGCCTGCACGAGCGTGTAGCCGGTCAGCCCGAGCGCGAGGAGCAGCATCAGCATCCCGCGTCAGCCTCCCTTCGAATTCGATTCGATGTACGGCGTCCGCTGCTTGCCGAAGTTCTCGATCCGGAGGTCGACCGTCACGTCCGCGTGCGCCTTCTTGAAATGCTTCGCCCAGCTGAATTTCTGGTAGGCGGGCATTGACATGAAATGTTTCCTCGCGATGAGCTCCCACTCGAACGGATCGCCCGCGAACTTCTTCTGCGAAAGGCGGATCACTTCGAGCACCTCTTTCCGGATCTCCTCCTTCAAATGCTTGACGAGCATCTGCTGCATCTCCGCGTCCGTCGCGTAGGGCTGCAGGCTGGTGAAGGACAAGAGCTGAACGCGCAGCGGGAGCGTCACGTGGATGTCCGGCTCTTCCTTGCGCAGATTCATCCGGATTTTCGTGACGCCGTTCTTGAACAGCCGCACGGTAATCATCGCCTTCTCGTCCAGCGGATCGGTGAACGATGTGATGAACGAGTCGACGCTTGATTTGTGGCGCAGCATCTGCGCCCAGCGCATCTGCTGCCCGGTCAGCGTGCCGATCATCCGCCCGTTGTGGAAGACGGCCGCGCCCATCATCTGGACCGGGTCGCCCGAGCGCTTCGGCACCTGGCCGGCCAGGTAGCCGTCCTCGTGGCGCAATACGCGGTGGTTGTTCTGTTCGGCCGTCGCATAGATGGCGAGAAACATCGAGTCGATGACCTGCTGCTGCAAATACTGGTTGAGCGTCGAAAACGGCACATAGCCCGTCTCCATCCAGCGCTGCTGCATGAGCTCGTAGTACTTGTGCGGCCGCGTCTCGAGCCGCGGGCGGTTCTTCATGATAAAATCGTACGCCTTCTCCCGGCTGACGATCATCGTCACTTCGCGGCGCATCTCCGGATCGCGGATCGCCGCTCCCGCGATGTGGGGGAAAGCCTCGTCCCGCGCGAGCTCCTCGTGGACGATCATCGTCTTGAGGTGCGCGAAATTGATCGTCCGCGTGACGACGGTATTGGCCAGCTCCTTCGCGGACAGGATGTCGGACGACGTGAAGCGGATCGTGTCGCTCGGCGGCTCGCTCTCCGCGGTGCCGATGTCGCTTGAACCGACCTGCGGGTTCGCGATCTGGAACGTCACCTCGACCGTGTTGCCGGGCCCCTTGTCCAGCCCGATGACGACGGCGATTGCCTGCTCCTCGAGCTCAAGCTGATCCCAGCATCCGGCAACGAGCAGCAGGGGCAGGACCGACGCGCACTTAAGCATCCGCTTGAGGTTTCGCTTGCGGTTTCGCATGTCGTTTCCTCCAGAACCAGTCAAGCAGCCAAATGATGAAGGGCAGCGCCCAGTACAGCCAGGTGCTGTAGCTCATGAGCAGCTCCCAGTAGCTGCGGACCTGCTCGGTGTTGCCGGGGACGAGTCCGATCAATAGGACCAGCCCGGCCATCGGAAGCTGCAGCTTCCGGTGATTGTCCGCGCGCACCGCATGGCCGAAGAGATAGGCGAGCAGGTAGATGTAAAACGCGAAATAGATGACGGAGATGAGAAGCCAGAAGGCGATGAAGAACGACTCCGCGTGCGTGAACACCCGGCCGAACGACGTGTTCTTCGTCAGTTGCTGGAACGGGTAGGCGATATGGATGATCTCCGGGTAGTCGAACACGGAGACATAGACCGCCATCAGAAACGAAATTTTCACGCTCGAGACGACGAAGCCGAGGGCCGAACCGATCCTGAACGCCTTGAACGAGATCACATGGGGCACGAGGGCGGTGGCCAGGATGATCTCGCCGAACATCGCGCTGTGCATGAGGCCGGTTCGCACGATCGGCAGCACGCCCGGACCCGCCCACGGGTAGAGGCGCAGCCAGTCGATGTCCTGCCAAATGATGGCGACCAGCAGCACGATCGCGCCTTCAATCAGGAAGATGATCAGCCAGGAGATCCGCGCGATGGCCGAGAAACCGCGATGGGCGACATAGAGCGCCACTCCCATCAGCATGAGATACAGCACGTAGAGCGGCGTCCGCTGATAAACCATGACGTTGATGATGTCGACGTAGCCCCGGCTCGTCACCGCCGTCATGAGCAGCGCGGCGGCGAACAGCAACAGACAGATGAGCGACCCGCCGAACTTGCCGCCGATCGCGAAGACGATCTCCGGCAGCCCCTGCCCGGCACGGCGCTTCAGCACGGACATGAGCACGACGTACGCGATCAGCATGAAACCGAGCGAGAGCAGCGGAATCATCCATCCCGCCGTCTGGCCCGACTCGAACAGAATCGTCGTCGTGATATCCGACAGCTTCATGCCGACCGCGATCAGGAAGATGGACGTGAACTCGCGGCCTCCGATTTTCTCTTCCGTGGTTGCGGTCATCGCTTCGACTTCCTCTCCGGTCTCCGCACGGTGTCCTGCGGATTGAGATTGTGCGGGCGGATACGCTCCCTGTGAAGCGGCAGCCGCAGGATCATGTCGCCAGACGAGCGGTAATGGGGCGTCAGCGGCGACAGGAACGGCACGCCGTAGCTGGTGTACGTGGTCAGGTAGGCGAGCACGCAGGCGATGACGAGCGCGATGCCAAAGAAGCCCATGAACGCGCCCGCGAACAGCAGGATAAAGCGCGTGATCCGGACGGTCACGTTCAGGCTGGGCTCCGGGATCGTGAACGATGAAATGCCGGTCATCGCCACGATGACGACGAGGATCGGGCTGATGATGTTCGCCTCGACGGCCGCCTGGCCGAGGATGAGCGCGCCGACGATGCCGATCGTCGGGCCGATGACGGTCGGCACGCGGATCGCCGCTTCCCGGACCAGCTCGAACGCGAATTCCATGAGCAGCACTTCGAGCAGGGCGGGAAACGGCACCTTCTCTCTCGTCGCCGCGATCGCGAGGAGCAGGTCGGTCGGAATCATCTCCTCGTGGAACGTCGACACCGCGATGTAGACGGACGGCGTCATGACGGCGACGAACAGGGCCAGCAGCCGGATGATGCGCATGAAGTTGCTGTAAGCCCAGCGCATGTAGTGGTCCTCCGCCGAATGGACCAGCGACCAGAGTGTGACCGGCAGGACCAGCGCGGCGGGCGAGTTGTCCATGATCAGGATGACATGGCCCTCGAGCAGGAAGACGCACGCCCGGTCCGGACGCTCCGTATGGAGCGAGCTCGGCACCAGCGAATACGGATGCTCGTCGAGGTACTGCTCGAGCAGCGGCAGGGACGAGACGGCGTCGGTCCGGACCTCCCGGATCCGCCGCTTCACTTCGTCCACGATGTTCGGATCCGCCAGGTCTTTCACGTACATGATCGTCACTTCGCTCGCCGCGCGGTCGCCGACGGTGAGCGTCTCCGCGACCAGATGCCGGTCCCGCAAATATTTGCGGACGAGCGAGCGGTTGATGGACGCCGATTCGGTGAACGCTTCCTTCGGTCCGCGGATGACATGCTCGACGATCGGCTCCGCCACCTGGCGCGATTCGAAACCGCGCGTCTCGAACATGAGCGCCCGATCGACGCCTTCGATCAGCACGACCGTCCATCCGTTCAGCATCAGATTGACGATCTCGTCGAACGAGCAGGCCGTCTTGCCGGTGCGGTGCGTCACGAGCTCCAGCCGCACCGCGTCGACCGGATCGGCGTTCTTGAAGTTCGCGTCGGTCCGCCCGACGAGCGGCTCGAGGATCCGCTTCTCGATCTCGCCGATGTCCGCGGCGCCTTCCAGATAGATGACGGCGGCGTCGCGTTTCAGCGAGGCGATGACCAGGTTGCGGATGATGAGCGACTGGTTCGCCGGCCAGGCGAAATCCCGCTTGAGCCGATCCAGATTGGCGGCCAGCAGGGTCGAAAGTTCCGTCTTCCCGTCCCGCCGCGACGTCATGCCATTCCCTCCAATCCGGGATTCGCGGGGATTTCGGCCGTTTTAGTGTTGGCCTTTCCATGGCGGAAATATGTAATCCCGTCGCGATCTTGCTTGTACCGGGAGAGAGGTTTTCTGCTACAATGGCGATAAACCCGCTCGGACCCCGGGAAGGTGGCTCGCATTGACCAATCTGAAAACGCTTTACCGCAACCTTCGCATCAAATACAAGCTGCTCGTCCTCATCACCGCGGTCATCGCGACGTTCGGCGTCCTGATCGTCGTCGTCCAGCAATACGCGTTCGAGGTGTACGACCGCGAAATTTACGAGCAATCGTCCTCCGCCCTGAACCAGACGGCGGCGGCGATCGAGAACGAGCTGCGCAAGGTGCAGCAGCAGTCGTACCGGATGGCGGTCGACGAGATGATCCAGGAACAGCTTCGGACGATCAAGGCGTCCGCCAGCGAATATGACCGCTACCTGGCGTCGCACCAGATCCGGGAGCGGCTCGTCCTGATGGGCGGGCTGGACAACCACGTCCGCTCGGTGCAACTCATCGACGCGGCCGGCGGGGAATACGCCGTGGGCCGGGCGCCGGTCACGTATTCGAGGGAACGGATCCGGCTGCTCGAACGGGAGACGGCGCTGACGGAGGGCGCCAACACGTGGATCGAGCCGGACGGGGAGGACGGCGCGCTCGCCGCCGCCCGGCTGATCCGCTCGTACGAGCAGCTCACGCTGGAGAAGCTCGGCATTCTCGCGATCCGGATCGACATGCATCGGCTCACGTCCGACGTGGCGGGCGCCTCGCTGCCGGCCAGGGCGTCGCTCGTCATCTACGGCAAGGAGCGGATGATCTTCGGACCGGCGGAATTCGGGGAGCACGAGCGGCTGCTCCGGGGATACGCGGCCGCTTCGGCAAGCGGCTACGACATCGTCGAGCTGGACGGCCGCCGCTATTTTCTCACCCATCTGCCATCCGCCTACACCGAATGGACGTACCTGACGCTCATTCCGTACGACGACATTTTCCACCGGCTGGCCGACGTGAAAAATCTGACGCTGCTCGCCTACCTGCTGCTGTTCGTGCTCACCGTCTTCTTCGCGTTCCGCTTCGCGCGCGGGATCACCGGCCCGATCGAGCGGCTGAGCGCGAAGATGAAGCGGGTGCAGATGGGCAACTTCGCCTGGGAGGACGATGCGGATCAACGGGACATGCCGATGGACGAAACCGGACAATTGCACCGCAATTTCCGCATCATGCTGCAGCGGATCGACGAGCTGGTGCGCGAAGGCTACGCGCGGCAGCTGGCCGTGAAGGAGTCCGAGTTCAAGGCGCTGCAGGCGCAGATCAATCCGCATTTTCTCTACAACACGCTGGAGACGATCAACTGGTCGGCGAAGATGGCCGGTCAACCGCACATCTCGAGCATGGTCGAGTCGCTCGGTTTTCTGCTGCGCAGCTCGATCAGCCTGAAGGAGCCGCTCATCCCGCTTTCGCAGGAGCTCGAGATCGTGCTGCATTACATCAACATCCAGCGCATCCGCTTCGAGGAGCGGCTCGATTTCCGGCTGCGGGTTCCGGACGCGCTCATGCCGGTGCCGATCCCGAAGCTGTCGCTGCAGCCGCTCGTCGAGAACGCCGTCAACTACGCGCTCGAGAAGATGACGGACACCTGCGTGATCACGATCGCAGCGGACGAGAAGGACGGCCTGATCGAGCTGACGGTCGCCGACAACGGGCCGGGCATGGACGAGTCGATCCTGGCGCGCCTCAATTCGGGCGAGGTCAAGCCGAAGGGTTCGGGCGTGGGCTTGAGGAACATCGACGAGCGGATCCGGCTCCTGTTCGGCGAGATGTACGGCCTCGACATCGAAAGCCGGCGCGGCGAAGGCACGCGGGTCAGACTGCGCATGCCGAAGAGGGAGGGAGGAGCAAACCATGTACAGCGTGCTGCTGGTCGATGACGAACGCATCATTCTGGAAGGCATCTCCGCGATCATGGACTGGGAATCCTGCGGCACGAAACTGATCGGAACGGCCCGCAACGGGCTGGACGCGAAGGCGCTGGCCGAGCGGGAGAAGCCGGACATCATCATCACCGACATCCGGATGCCCGGCATGGACGGGCTCCAGCTCGTCGAAGCGGTGAAGGAGATCCATCCGGACACCGAGTTCATCATGCTGTCCGGATTCGGCGACTTCGAATACGCGCGCACGGCGATGCGCTACGGGGTGAAGCACTACCTGACGAAGCCGTGCAACGAGCGGGCGATCGCGGAGGCGCTCAAGGCGACCGTGGCCGAACTGGACCGCCGAATGAGCCGCGAGGCGTTCATCCGCCAGACGGAGGAGCGGCTCGCGAAGGTGCTGCCGCACGCGCGCGAGCGGATGCTGCAGGAGCTCGTCACGAACAAGACGTACGGCCGCTCCGACTGGGAGCGCATCGTGCGGCTCGCGGGCCTGCCCGAAGACGGCGGACGGGTGCGGGTGCTTGTCTTCGAGCCGGAGGGCGGGCCCGAATTCGAGCTGCTGTTCGCACTGAAGAACATGGCGGAGGAGCTGCTCGGCGGCCTCGTCCTGCTCGGCGCGGCGGACGGCCGGCAGGTGATCCTGCTCGTCGACGGCGAAGCGGAGCCGGATCTGATCGCCGCCGGCGTCGACGGCGTGCTCAAGACGTTCGCCCGCTTCTACCGCCGCGAAGCGACGGCCGCGCTCAGCGAGCCCGGCGACGCGGCCGAAGCGCGCCGCCTGTACCGGAAAGCGCAGGAGTGCCTCGCGTTCCGGTTCTATCTGGGCGAAGGCGCGCTGATCACGAAGCGCGAGCTGGAGGCCTCCGGGCCGTCCGAACCGGATGTCGAGCCGCCGGCGGTCGACGAGGAGCGGCTCTGGCTGCTCGTCAAATCCGGCCAATGGGAGCAGGCGGAGCGGATGCTTGACGCGTTCTTCGAGGCGCTGGCGAGGATGCGCCCGACCGCCGCGGAGGCGAAGTCGGTCCTCATTCCGCTGTACATCGGCTGCATGCGGCAGGGCGATCCCGCGCAGCTTGATCTCCGCATGAAGGCGATCGAAGCGTTCGACCGGCTCGACACGCTGCAGGCCATGACCGATTATGTCGCCCGATCGGTCCGCGACGTGTGCGAAACGAACTACGAGCGGCACAAGAGCCGCCATTCCGAGATCGTGGAGAAGCTCATCGCCTGCGTTCGCGAGCATCTCGCCAACCCGCAGCTGTCGCTCCATTGGGCGGCCCGCGAGGTGCTGTTCATGAACCCCGACTATCTCGGCAAGCTGTTCCGCCAGGCGACGGGGGAGAAGTTCTCCCAATACGTCACCCGTCTCCGCATCGAGAGGGCGATCGAGCTGATCCGGGAGGCGGACGACGTGAAGGTGTACGAGATCGCGGACCGGATCGGCTTCGGCGACAACCCGCAATATTTCAGCCAGGTGTTCAAGCGGCATACCGGATTCACGCCGTCCGAATACAAACGTTCGGTATGATCGCCGGGGCGATATCTGCTGCGCGTCTCTGATTTTTGAACATTCCGCACGGAAATTTGCATTCCGGGCGATGGCTTCTTTCACCCATAATGAAACTGCAATCTTCCACAAACGAAACGAGAGGGGATGCAACGAACATGAGACGCGCATGGATGTTGCTGCTCACCGCGCTTCTCACGATCGCGCTCGCCGCGTGCGGCGGCGGGTCGAAGAGCGGCGGGGACGGCGGAAACGGCGGAGGGGGATCCCCGCAGTCTTCGGGAAGCCAATCCGGCGGTTCGTCCGGCTCGTCGGACGGCGGCTCGAAGGATCCCGAACCGGTCACGCTCCGGATGGCCTGGTGGGGTTCGCAGCCGCGGCACGACTACACGCTGCAGGTCATCGAGATGTATCAGCGGAAGTATCCGCACGTGAAGATCGAGCCGGAATACGCGAACTTTGACGACTACTGGAAGAAGCTGGCTCCGCAGGCGGCGGCGAACGATCTGCCGGATATCATCCAGATGGATCTCTCGTATCTGTCGCAATACGGCGGCAACGGCCAGCTCGAAGATCTGACGCCGTACCTCGGCACAATCATCAACACCGACCATATCAGCGGAAACGCCATCTCCGGCGGCATGCTGGGAGACAAGCTCTACGGCTTCAACATCGGGGTCAACACGATCCAGTTCCAGTACGATCCCGAGCTGCTCAAGAAGCTGGGCGTCGACAAACTCGACGAGAACTGGACCTGGGACGATTATTACGCGCTGGCAAGCAAGGCGAAGGAAGCCGGGCTCTATTTCGACAGCGGCCTCCGTCCGGAAGTGTTCTTCGGCTACTATCTGCGGACGAAGGGCCAGCATCTGTACAGTCCGGACGGCACGTCGCTCGGCTATGACGACGACCAGCTGTTCATCGATTTCTTCGCGCCGCTGGCGAAACTCGTCGCGGACGGCGACACGCCGACGCCGGACGTGAAGGCGCAGGTCAAAGGCCTCGAAGACGACTTCCTCGTCAAGGGGCAGCAGGTCGGCATCTGGCAATGGACGAACCAGTTCGTCGGGCTGCAGCAGGTCGCGAACCGGCCGCTCGAAATGCACCACATGCCGGGTCCGAACCGCGAGCAGGGCCTGTATCTGAAGCCGTCGATGTACTTCTCGATCACGAAGAACTCGAAGCACAAGGAAGAAGCGGCGAAATTCATCGACTTCTGGGTCAACGACATCGAGGCGAACAAGCTGATCAAGGGCGACCGCGGCGTGCCGGTGAACAGCCAGGTGATCGAAGCGGTGAAGCCGACGCTCGATCCGGCCCTGGTCAAAGTCTTCGACTACGTGGCATGGGCGCAGGAGAACAGCTCGCCGATGGACCCGCCGGATCCGCCCGGCGCCGCGGAAATCATCGCGCTCTTCAAGGAAGTCACCGAAGCGATGGACTTCGGCAAGCTGTCGCCTGAAGACGCGGCCAAGCGGTTCCGCGAAGAGGCCAACGCGATCCTGGCCAAAAACAAGTGATGTCCATGCGGTTCGCAGCTTGGCGTGATCAATTTACCGGGTACGCGTTCATCAGTCCGTTCCTGCTCGGTTTCCTGATCTTCACCGCGTTTCCGATCGCGGCATCGCTGTACCTGTCGTTCACGGATTACGACCTGTTCTCGCCGCCGTCATGGGTCGGATTGGAGCAGTATCAGACGATGTTCTCGGGCGACCCGAAGTTCTGGAAATCGCTCCGGGTGACGTTCATCTATGTCTTCGTCGGGGTGCCGCTCAGGCTGTCGTTCGCGCTCCTGGTCGCCTTGCTGCTGAACCGCGCCTCGCGGGCGATCGGCGTCTACCGGACGGTGTACTACCTGCCCTCGATCATCGGGGGCAGCGTTGCCGTCTCGATCATGTGGCGCAACCTGTACGGCGACGAAGGGGTCATCAACAAGGCGCTCAACTTCATCGGTCTGGAAAGCGTGCGCTGGTTTGCCGATCCGTTCGCGGCGCTCTGGATGCTCATCACGCTGTCGGTCTGGCAGTTCGGCTCGTCGATGCTCATTTTCCTGGCCGGGCTGAAGAACATTCCTCCGAGTCTCTATGAAGCGGCTTCCGTCGACGGCGGGAATCCGCTGCAGCGGTTCTTCCGCATCACGATGCCGCTGCTGACGCCGGTCATCCTGTTCAACACGATCATGCAGACGATCGCGGCGTTCATGACGTTCATTCCGGCGTACATCATCTCGAAGGGCGAGGGCGGCCCGCTCGACGGCACGCTGCTCTATTCGCTCTACCTGTTCCGCCGGGCGTTCGTCTTCTACGACATGGGCTATGCCGCGGCGATGGCGTGGATTCTGCTGGCGATCGTCGCCGTGCTGACGGCGCTGGTGTTCTTCACGTCGAAATACTGGGTGTTCTACGAGACGAAGGAGGATTGAAGCCATGGCCGGCAAAAGACTTCGATGGGCCGCCTGGCATCTGCTGGCCGCCGGCGGCGCGTTCCTGATGATCTATCCGGTCATCTGGCTGTTCATGAGCTCGTTCAAGCGAAGCGAGCTGATCTTCGTCACGGCGGGCAGCCTCCTTCCCGATCCGTGGGTATGGGAGAACTACGTGACCGGCTGGAAGGGGATCGGCGGCCTCCATTTCGGCATCTTCGTCAAGAACTCGCTCGTGCTCGTCGTGCTGGCGACGATCGGGGCCGTGCTGTCGTCGGCGCTCGTCGCCTTCGGCTTCGCGCGGCTGAAGTTCAAGGGGAACAAGTTCTGGTTCTCCGTCATGATGCTGACGCTCATGCTGCCGTTCGAGGTGACGCTCGTTCCGCAGTACATTCTGTTCTCGGAGCTCGGCTGGCTCAACTCGATCAAGCCGATCGTCGTGCCCGCCTACTTCGGCGCGCCGTTCTTCATCTTCCTCATGATCCAGTTCATCCGGTCGATACCGGCCGAGCTGGACGAGGCGGCGACGATCGACGGCTGCGGCAAGTTCCGGCTGTTCTGGCGCATCATCGTGCCGCTCATCATGCCGGCGATGGCGACGGCCTCCATTTTCTCGTTCTACTGGCGCTGGGAGGACCTGCTCGGACCGCTGCTCTACCTGAACCGGCCGAGCCTGTACCCGGTGTCGATGGCGCTGAAGATGTATCTCGACGCCGAGACGATCTCGAACTGGGGCGCCATGTTCGCGATGTCGGTCGTCAGCCTGATTCCGGTGCTGATCGTGTTCTTCCTGTTCCAGCGGCAAATCGTCGAGGGGATCAGCACGACCGGCCTGAAAGGATAGGAGGCGGGCCCAGGTACCATGACGGAAGGAGTGGAGCAAGTGCCGCCATTGGTTTTTGACGAAGATATCGTGCGCGATGCGATCGACCGGGTCGTCGACCGGACGTTCCGGATGGATTTCAACTGGGACTGGCCGGGCGGCGTCGCGTTCTACGGCGTATGCGAAGCGTACGAGGCGACGGGGAAGAAGGATTATATCGAGCGGGTGAAAAGCTGGGTCGACGAACAGCTGGAGGACGGATTGCCGAAGCTGTCCGTGAACGGCGTGTCGATCGGCCACGCGCTCATCTCGCTCTACCAATACACGGATGACCGCCGCTATCTGGACGCGGCGCGCCAGCTGGCGGATTATCTCGCGAACGAGGCGCCGCGCTTCGGGGACGGCATCATCCAGCATACGGTCAACTCGGTCGAGTACCAGTTCCCGGAGCAGGCCTGGGTCGACACGATGATGATGGCGGGGCTGTTTCTCGTCCGGTTCGGCCACCTGCTCGGCGCGGAGGGGGAGGGGCAGCCGTATTTCCGCGACGGGCTGCGCCAATACCACGGCCATGAGGACGTGCTGCAGGACGAAACGACGAACCTGTACTATCACGGTTGGGACAACATCGCGCGGAACCATATGTCCGGCGTCTTCTGGGCCCGCGGCAACGCGTGGGCGGCGCTGACGATGGCGAAGGCGCTGCCGCTCATCCACGTGGCGGACCCGGCGTACATGATCATCGACGGATCGCTCCGCGACCTGTGCAGCGCGCTCGTCCGGCTGCAGGGCGAGGACGGGCTGTGGCACACCGTGCTCACCGATCCGACGTCGTACACCGAGACGTCCGGCTCGGCGGGCATCGCCGCCGGGCTGCTGTCGCGCGGCGCCATCTACAACAAGGCGGTCAACCGGGCGACCGAAGGCATTCTCGCCCGGATCGCGCCGGACGGCTCGGTGCGCGGCGTCTCGGCGGGGACGGCCGTCATGTTCGACGCCGAAGGGTACAAGGGCGTGTCGCACAAGCGGGTGCAGGGCTGGGGACAAGGTCTCGCGCTCGTGTTCCTGGCGGATCTGCTCCGCTCGAAGTCGCGCGTGTTCGCCTGAATTTGCTAAGGGGCTGTCCCCAATGCTAAAATCATATGGATTTTGGGCAGGATTCTTAAGCGATCAGGGAGCCAAGCGGACTGTTTTCGCACGGCTCCCCGAATTATTGCGTCTATGGCTGCTTTCTTGAGCATATTATGGGCGAGCGAAAGCCACCCGAACTCAAGACGGACTTTCGGCAAGCCTCGAAGCAGCCCGCCGCACATGTCCAGGTGTCTTCACCGGTTGGCATTGGCTTCGATCTTGGATGTATCCTTTCGGCCGCAAGCAGTTCCAGCACGGCGGCAAAGATCTTTTCCATCTGCCCCTTCATCCGCTCGGAACACAACCGGAAAATCGTCCGAAAATACGGCATCTGGTGCCGTTATTTGCTGTCTGCCGCAGTCAGTCGGGACCAGAGCCGCCGACCGATGATCTCCGGCGGGGCGCGGAGTTCCGCCGGAGACCGCCCGTCCCGGCGGCAATCAGAATGCGATCGCGATCTTGCCGAAATGCCGGCCTTCGCCGAGCGCCCTGAGCGCTTCGACCGCCTGGTCGAAGGGATAGACGCGGTCGATGACCGGCCTGAGGCCGCCCGCCGCGATGGCCCGGTTCATCGCCTCGAACATGTCCCGGCTGCCGACGTTGATGCCCTGCAGCCGCGCCCGTTTGAGAAACGTCGGCACAAGCTCAAGACCTTCCGCGGCCGAACCGGACATGATGCCGATCAGGCAGACGGTGCCGCCCGGCCGGATCGCCGCCACCGAGCGATTCAGCGTCTCCGCACCGCCGATGTCGATGACAAGATCCGCGCCCCGGCCTTCCGTCCATTCGAGGACGCGCCTGTCCCAGTCCGGCTCGTCGGTGTAGCGAACGCCGGCATCCGCGCCGAGCGCGAGCGCCCGCTCAAGCTTCTCCGCGCTGCCGGAGACGACGAACACGCGCGCGCCGTGCAGCTTGGCGAATTGCAGCGCGAAGACGGAGACGCCGCCCGTGCCCTGCACGACGACCGCGTCCCCGGCGCGCACGCGCCCGACTTCGGCGACCGCCTGCCAGGCGGTCAGCCCGGCGATCGGCAGGGTCGCGGCTTCGGCGTCCGTCAGATGCGCCGGCACGCGGACAACGCCGGATTCCGGGAGGACGACGTATTCCGCGAGCACGCCGTCCAGCGGCGCGCCGAGGCTGCGGGTATGCCAGCCGGGCTCCGGATCGCCGCTGATCCATCCTTGCGCGAACGTGCCGGCGACCCGGTCGCCGACGCGAAAGCGGCGGACGCCCGGCCCGAGTCCGACCACCTCGCCGACGCCGTCGGTCACCGGGATGAACGGAAACGTGAGATCCGGAAAGTAAAACCCGTCGATCACGCCGAGATCGCGCGGATTGAGCGCGGCGGCCCGCATCCGGATGAGCACCTCGCCCGGACCGGGTTCGGGCACGGGCCGCTCGGCAAGCCGCAGGTTTTCGAGACCGAAGCCTTTCAGTTCGTAAACTTTCATCCTGAACACCACTCCTTCCAATCCGGGATAGACATAACGTAGCCGAAGTTCTATGATTTGGGAAGAAGGCACTTTCAGGTGCGCAACGCACGCTCGGGTGCGCAAGGAGGATGTGGAGAACGGATGAACAGACCGGACGCCGCCGGCGGCGACATTTCCCTGGGCGATTGCCTGTACCGGAGGGTGCTCGAGCTGCTGGAGAGCAAATGGACCGTGCTGGTGCTGCACGCGCTCGACGGCGGCAGCCACCGCTACCGGCAGATCGAGGCGCGCATCCGGGACATCACGCAGAAGATGCTGACCCAGACGCTGCGCAGGCTTGAGCGGGACGGGCTGGTCCGGCGGATCGTCCATCCGACCGTGCCGCCCGCCGTCGAGTACGAGCTGACGGAGCTCGGGCGGTCGCTGATGCCGCATATCCGCGGGTTCCGGACGTGGGCGCTGGAGCATTATGCCGAGGTGGAATCGGCGCGGGCCGAATACGACCGCAATCATGGACGGAGCCATGAAGCGGAGTGAACGGCCCCGGGTCCGCAGTTTGGACGGATGGGAGCGAAACGAATGACGGATACGGCGAAACTGGCGTGGCTGACGATCGACGACGCGCCGACGGAGGATTTCGGGCGGCGGGTGGACGAACTGAACGCGCGGGGCATCCGGGCGGTCTGGTTCTGCCTCGGCGAGCGGCTCGAGCAATATCCGGAGGAAGCGGTGTACGCGGTCCGATGCGGCCACATTCTCGGCAATCACAGCTACGATCATCCCGCGTTTTCGAAACTGTCGGTGGACGAAGCGAAGGAGCAGATCGAACGGACGGAGCGGCTGCTGGACGGGATTTACGCGCGGGCCGGCGTGCCGCGTCCCGTGAAGCTGTTCCGGTTCCCGTACCTCGACGACGGCGGGGACGGGAAACGCGAGGTGTTGCAGACGCTGTTGCGCGACATGGGCTTCGAGCAGCCGGGCTTCCCGGGCGTGACGTACGCGTGGTGGAAGCGGCAGGGCCATCACGAGCGGTACGACGTCGCCTGCACCTACGACACGTGGGACTGGAAGCTGCAGAACGGGGAGGAGATCCTGCCGGAGCTGCTCCAGCGGATGGATGAGCGCGAGCCGGAGCACGGCCGCGGGCTGAACGAAGCGTCGGGATCGAACGAGGTCGTCATGATGCACGCCTGGATTCCGATGGACGCGTTCCGCGCGCTGCTCGACCGTCTGCGGACGAAGCCGCTGCGGTTCGAGCCGCCGGTCCATCTCTCGGTCCGGATTCGCCCGGTGGAGCCGTCGGATCAGGCGATCGTGCATCCGTTCCAGTGCGAGTATCTGGACCGGGTAAGCGGAGAGGTCTGGCTGCGGCGGGTGAAAGCCCAACCGGGCCTGTATCTCGCCGCGTTCGCGGGCGATGAGCTCGCGGGCATCTGCTACGGGCATCCGTCCCGACATTGGGATGACGCCGCCGATCTGCAGGGCATCGCGGTCAACCTCGACCATCGCAAGCCCTGCGCGCGCCGGGGGATCGGCTCGCGGCTATTGCGGGCGTTCGAGCGGGCGTGCCGGGATCGGGGGTTCCGCCGGATCGGCGTCGGCTCGGCCGACGACCCGAAGGTCGAGGCGTTCTACCGGTCGAACGGGTACCTGCCGGTCGAGATCGTCGCGATGGACGCGGAAAACCGGGAACGGGCGCGGGTGCGCATTCCGGCCGGGGAGGCCGACCGGCCGGATTTGCGCAAGGAGGCGCTGCGCCGGGAGCTGAACGCCGCCGAGGTCATTTGCATTTTCGAGAAAAAGCTGGACTGATCGCCATCCATTCACGCAAGCCTCCGCTTCGGGCGGGGGTTTTTCCGTTGCGCCAATGCGGTATTCTGAATATGATTAATGCAAGGCATAATATGAAAGTTTGTTCATACATTATGGAGGATATCGATGACCCGACATCCGGTTTCGGAATCCGCCGATACGAAGGTGTATCGCGTCGAAGGGTTCACCTGCGCGAACTGTGCGGGCAAATTCGAGGAGAACGTGAAAAGGCTGCCCGGCGTCGTGGACGCGAAGGTCAACTTCGCCGCGGCGAAGATCACCGTCACCGGCACGGCGACGATTGCGGAGTTGGAGGAAGCCGGCGCCTTCGAGCGGCTGAAGGTGCGGCCCGAGGAGGAAGACGCCGGTTCCGGCTCCGGGACAGCCGGGGAGAAGGGAGCATCGGCATTCTTCAAGCGGCATGCCGGCCTGTTCGCGGGTACGGCGCTGCTGATCGCCGGCATGATGGCCCGGCTGGCGCCCGGCGATGATCATCCGGCGGTCCTGTTCTTGTTCGCGGCGTCGATCCTGGCCGCCGGCCATCGGCTGCTCCTGACCGGACTCGGGAACCTGATGCGCCTCGATTTCGACATGCGGACGCTGATGACCGTCGCGATCATCGGCGCGGCGGCGATCGGCGAATGGCTCGAGGGCGCCGTCGTCGTCATCCTGTTCGCGCTCAGCGAAGCGCTCGAACGATACACGATGGAGCGCGCCCGCCGCTCGATCCGCGGCCTGATGGAGCTGGCGCCGCGCGAAGCCTCCGTGTTGCGGGACGGTCGGGAACTGACGGTGGGGACGTCCGAGATCGCCGTCGGCGATACGCTCATCGTGCGGCCGGGCGTGAAGATCGCGATGGACGGCGTCGTCGAATCCGGAACTTCGGCCGTCAGCCAGGCCGCGATCACGGGCGAATCGGTGCCGGTTCCGAAGGCTCCCGGCGACGAGGTGTACGCGGGCACGCTGAACGGGGACGGGCTGCTCCACGTGCGCGTCACGCGTCCGGCGCGGGACTCGACGATCGCGCGGATCATCCGGCTCGTCGAGGAAGCGCAGGCGAAGCGCGCGCCCGCCCAGGCGTTCGTGGACCGGTTCGCGAAGGTTTACACCCCCGCGATCATCGCCGCGGCGGCGCTCATCGCGGTCGTTCCGCCCGCGGTCTCCGGGAACGGCTGGCTTGACTGGCTGTACCAGGGGCTCGCCGTGCTCGTCGTCGGCTGCCCGTGCGCGCTCGTCATCTCGACGCCGATCGCGATCGTCTCCGCCATCGGCAACGCCGCGGGAAGGGGCGTGCTGATCAAGGGCGGCATCCATCTGGAGCAGCTCGGGTCGGTGAAGGCGATCGCGTTCGACAAGACCGGCACGATCACGCGGGGCGAGCCGAAGGTGACCGACATCCGGATATTCGGCGAATCGCATGACCGCGCGGACATTCTCCGGATCGCCGCCGCGCTCGAGCACCGGTCCGGCCATCCGCTCGCGTCGGCCGTCACGCGGGCGGCCCGTGATGAAGGAATCGATTATTCGGATACACTAGTGGACAACTTCGTGTCCGTGACGGGCCGCGGCGTCCAGGGTGAGGCGGAAGGCGCGCGCTTCCGGATCGGCAGCCCGGAATGGATGGGCGACGGACCGAACGGCGCGCATCCGGACGAAGATTATGATGCGCACGTACGTCGATTGCGCGGGGAAGGCAAGACGGTGCTTGCCTTGGCGAAGGACGGGGAGCCGATCGCCGTGTTCGGGGTCATGGACGAGGCGCGGCCGGGGTGCCGCGATGCGGTCGGAAGGCTGCACGCGCTCGGCGTGTGGAAAACCGTCATGCTGACCGGCGACAACCGGGAGACCGCCGCCGCCGTCGCGAAGCAGGCCGGCATCGCGGATGTCCGGGCGGGTCTCATGCCGGAAGACAAGCTGGAGGCGATCCGGAGCCTCGCGGCCGAATGCGGCGCGGTCGCGATGGTCGGCGACGGCGTCAACGACGCGCCGGCGCTCGCCGCCGCGACCGTCGGCGTCGCGATGGGCGGCGCGGGCACCGACGCCGCGCTCGAGACGGCGGACATCGCGCTGATGGGCGACGATCTCGGCAAGCTGCCGTACGCGATCCGGCTCAGCCGCAAGGCGCTCGCCGTCATCCGGCAGAACATCGCGTTCGCGCTTGTCGTGAAGCTTGCCGCGCTGCTGCTCGTCGCGCCCGGCCGGCTCACGCTCTGGATCGCGATTCTGTCCGACATGGGCGCGACGCTGATCGTCGCGCTGAACGCGATGCTCCTCATGCGCGTCCGGGAATGAACCCGGCGGCATGAGGCGCAACCCTCACATGTACAGGCTCGCGAGCAGAATGCCGAGCGCGCGCTCGTAAATTTCACCGAACTGGGACAGGGGAAGCGGATTGACGCCCCTGCCGAGCTCGATCGTGAAGCCCGGACGCCGCCAGTCCTGGATGAACCAGTCCTTGTAGCCCGCGTAGCTCTCGATCGTCCGCACCGGCGTGTAGCCGCTGACGCGGGCGAACTCGTTCACGATCGCTTCGGACTCGGGCGGCTCGAGATTTTGGAATCCCCAGTAGATCTCCTCGCCCTGGGTGTGGAAGGCGAGCACGCGGGCGAAATCGCCGCTTCGCGTCAGCTCCGCCATCGCGATCGCCTCGGGTTCGGTGAGCGGCCCCGTGCCGGGATAGTCGCGCGGGCCGGGGGCCTTCGGATTCCGCGCGGCCTCCCGATCCCAGAGGGCGGGGAACTGGTCGTTCAAATCGACGCCGCGGATGTTCGCTTTCCAGCCGCTGAAATCGCCGCTTCCGCCGTTCCATTCCAGGACGCGGCTCCGCCATGGCTCCTGCGCCGGAAGCCCGCGGAGCACGAGATCGACGCCGTCGGGATTGACCATCGGCACCACGGACAGCGTCGCCGCGTCATAGAACGGGCGCATGTCGAGGCCGCGGACGGGCGTGCCGTTCACGAGCGACAGGGCGTAGTGGTTCAGGAACCGGATCAGGACCGGCGTCGTGATCCATTCGTTCGCATGGAACGAGCCGTTCGCGTGGACGGTTTTCGCGCCCCGGCCGATCTGCAGTTCCGGGATCGGCTTGCCGAGCACGGACGCGCCGATGTTCCGCCGCCGGATGAACGGGTAGACGTCCGCGAGCCGGTCCAGGTCCGAACGCAGCGCGAACGAGTCGTAAGGCCTGGCCGTGTCGACGATGAACCAGGTGACGCGGAGCGGCACGTTCAGCTGCGAACCGATCCCGAGCCTGTCCGGGTTGACGCCCGGATTCACCAGGAACAGCGCGTCCAGGGGCAATCCCCGCTGCTGCGCGATCCGCCACAGCGTGTCGCCGGCTTTCACCGTGTAGCCGGTGACGAGCCAACCCGGAATTTCCACCTCCTGCCCGACCGCAATGTTCGTGGGATCCAGCGCGTTCGAATCGAGAATGAGGGGAAGCGGCACCTGAAAAATCCGGCTGTACGCCCACAGCGTGTCTCCCCGGCGAAACCGCACCCGCAATCCGAACACCCCCGCATCGCTTCTTGCTCGTAACCAACATATGCCGGTACATGCGGGACATATGCCGGAGCGGCGGGAGGCGAACGGGGGTGCGGCACTAGCGCGGACGTTTTTTACTTGGCGAAAATGTGGTTGCCGATCGTGACGGTCTGCGGTCTCGACCAGATCCACTTGCTTGTCGCCGTCTTCGGGTTGAAGTAGTACAGCGCGCCGCCCGTCGGATCCCAGCCGCGGACCGCGTCGAGCGCCGCCCTGTAGGCCGTCGCGTTCGGCGTGAGCCAATATTGGCCGTCGCTGACCGCGGTGAACGCGCCCGACTGGAAGACGACGCCGCGGATCGTGTCCGGGAATTGGCTGGAGCGGATCCGGTTCATGACGACCGCGCCGACGGCCACTTGTCCCTTGTACGGTTCGCCCCTGGCCTCGCCGTGGATGATGCGCGCCATGATGTCCATTTCGCTCTTGTTGAGCGTATGTTTGCGGAGCGCCTTCCAGGTCGCCGAACCGACGACGCCGTCCGCCCGAAGGCCGTATCGCTTCTGGAATTTCACGACGGCCTGGCGGGTGTGCGTCCCGAAATAGCCCGTAAGCTCCTGGTCGAACAAACCGAGCGTTTTCAGCCGGTACTGGAGGTCCCATACGTAGTCGCCCGAACTACCCTGCTTGAGCACGGCTTGCGCATGGGCATGGGCCGGCGCGCTGACCATCGCCGATCCGGCGGCCAGCACGAACAGGAACATGAGCATGCTGAGCTTCTTCATCCAACATCCCTCCTCGCGCTGACGATTTTAGGATGGAAGAGGGAGGAGGGACAAGACCGAAACATTTGGCATCGGAAGCGGAGGGCGGAAAATCGCAGTCGGGAAGCGGCATGGCGGTTAGGTTAATCTTTTTTAATGCGATGCGGGCGAGAATGAGAATGCATTCATACATGCAGACATCTTCATCATTCATGTTATAATAGTCTGGCATGACAGCTGGAAATCCAGATAAAAGATGGTGATACGGATGGCAAGAACGTTGCAGGACAGTCTGTGCGACGCGAGCTGTATCGGCACCGATGCGGACGTGCAATCGGTCAAAGCCCGGCTCGTCGACGATACGACGGCATCCGATCTGGCCGATCTGTTCAAGGCGCTCGGCGATCCGACCCGGGTGCGGATCATCCACGCGCTCTTGCAGAGCGAACTGTGCGTCCACGATCTGACGGTGGTGCTCGGGATGGGACAATCCGCCGTATCGCATCAACTGCGCATTCTGCGCAACATGCGGATCGTCAAGCGCAGGAAGGAAGGGAAGACGGTCTACTACAGCCTGGACGACGACCATGTCGCGCAAATCTTCGGCCTGACGCTCGATCATGTGAGCCATTCGAAGCCGTGACGGTTCCCGTGCCTCCGCCGCGCGGGATTTTTTGTGGGCGGAATCCGGTTGCGCGGCGCGCGGGATATGAATATAATATACATGAACAATTATTCATATGATACGGAGGATTGTCATGGCTCACGGTCATCGCCATGGCCGGCACGGCCACGATCATTTGCACGACGAACAGGATCACGGACACCATCACGGCCATCATCATGGTCATCATCACGGCCATCATCATGCCCATGGCGCCGGCAACCGGAAAGGGCTGGCCGTCGCGCTGGCGATCACGGCCGGCATCATGGCGGTGGAGATCGCCGGCGGGTTGATCGCGAACAGTCTGGCGCTGCTGTCGGACGCGGGCCACATGTTCAGCGACGCGGGCGCGCTGGCGCTCAGCCTGCTTGCGATGCGGCTGGCGGCAAGGCCGGCGACGCCGAGCCGTTCGTACGGGTTCCGCCGGTTCGAGATTCTGGCCGCCCTGCTGAACGGCGCCGCGCTGTTCGTCATGGCCGGCTTCATCCTGCGGGAGGCTGCGGAACGGTTCCGCGAACCGGCGGAAGTGGCCGGCGGCCTCATGACCGCCGTCGCCGCCGTCGGGCTCGCGGCCAACCTGTTGAGCGCCTGGTATCTGATGCGCATGGGCGACGTGAAGTCGAACCTGAACGTGCGCAGCGCCTGGCTCCACATCATCGGCGACGCGCTCGGCTCCGTCGGGGCGATCACGGCGGGCGTCGTCATTTCGCTCACGTCTTGGCACTGGGCCGACCCGCTCATCAGCGTCATCGTCACGCTGCTCATCGTGCGCAGCGCCTGGGGCGTGACCCGGTCCGCGATCCATATCCTGATGGAAGGAACGCCGGAGCGGATCGACGCGGGAAAGGTGAGGGAGACGCTGCTCGCGATCGACGGCGTGCTGGACCTCCACGATCTGCACATCTGGACGATCACGTCCGGGATGGACGCGCTGAGCTGCCATCTGCGCATCCGGGACGACCGGAACGAGCAGGACGTGCTGCGGGAGGCGCTCATCCGGATCGAGCGGCATTTCCGCATCCGGCACGCGACGGTCCAGATCGAGAAAACCGGCTGCCCCCACGCCGAACTGGCGTGCAACTAGACGGGAAAAAGAAAGACCGGCCCCGCGGGAAGCCGGTCTTTTTGGTTGGCGGTCAGTCGAACAGATCCTCGAGCCGCTCCAGGA